>Ga0224525_1000265_pt1 | contig 25417 bp, 18 predicted proteins | sample CFST100metaG_FD_179874 | JGI IMG/M metagenome (GOLD analysis project Ga0224525, IMG submission 179874) | Peat soil microbial communities from Stordalen Mire, Sweden - C.F.S.T100 | ecosystem: Environmental > Terrestrial > Soil > Wetlands > Peat | place: Sweden: Norrbotten County, Stordalen Mire...
AGTGATCTATACACCGGAAAATCCCGAATACCCTGAAGCCGATGAATCCCTGTTCAAAGATATTCCCACGGGAATTGAAGTGATAAAAAGGCCAATATGGGAACCCTATAACGCTTACAAACGGTTCATCGGGCAGAAAAAAGAGGAGAAAATCCAGGCCGGTTTCCTTTCTGTAAAAAAGAAAAATCCGCTGATAGAGAATATTTCGGTATGGATCAGGGGGAATCTCTTCATCCCCGATGCCCGTAAATTCTGGATCAAACCATCCATCCGGTTTCTGCTTAAATACCTTGCATCACATCCTGTCGATGCAATGGTCTCGACTGGTCCTCCCCATTCTATGCACCTGATTGCACTGGGGTTGAAAAACAATTTAAACATTCCGTGGCTGGCCGATTTCCGGGATCCCTGGACAGGGATCGACTTTTATCAACAGCTCCGGCTTACAAAACAGGCCGACAAAAAGCATCATCGCCTGGAAAAAACGGTTCTTTCCACAGCCGACCGGGTTACGATCGTCAGCTGGAATTGGGCGCTTGATTTCAACCGGCTTTTTCCGCGTCATTATGATGTGATCACAAATGGTTTTGATCCGGATGATTTCAGCATGCCCAACCAGAAGGTTGCCAAGACCTTTGAAATTACGCATATCGGATCCCTGAACAAGGACCGCAACCCGGAATTGCTGTGGGAAGTACTTTCAGAGATCTGTTCTGAAAATGCAGGTTTCAGCGATGACCTTAGGCTCCGGTTCATCGGCAAATGCGATGTGTCACTTTTTCAATGCCTGGAGAAGTACGGGCTTTCATCCCGGACCGAAAAGATCGAGTATATGCCTCATGAAGAGGTGCTGAAAGAATCGGCAGTATCGCAGGTTCTTTTACTCCTTTTGAACAATACGCCAAATGTGATGGGCATCGTTCCGGGAAAAATATTTGAATACCTTGCCATCCGTCGGCCTGTATTCTGCATTGGACCAACAGGTGGCGACAGCGCCCGGATCATCCGCGATGCACAAGCCGGGATCACCTGTGACTTTGACGATAAAATTTCGATGAAAAACGCTTTGCTTGATTTGTACAGCCAATATAAACACGGATCTTTGCAAAACCAGGAAGGAGAAATTGATTCTTTTTCCAGGAAAGACCTGACCGAAAAAATTTCATCCCTGCTGAATGAGATATCAGATGCCAGGTAAAAGAAACAACTACAGAAGAACATGAAAATCATAAATATCGTTGGCGCACGGCCAAATTTCATCAAGATCGCACCCATCATGCGCCAGATGCGGAAATCATCAATCATTGAACCCATCCTGCTGCATACCGGACAACACTATGACATCGAAATGTCTAAACGGTTTTTTGAGGAATTGAACATCCCTTCCCCGGATATTTCCCTTGAAGTGGGATCTGACACACATGCAAAACAGGTTGCCAGCATCATGGAACGATTTGACGATGTATGTGACAGCCAGAAACCGGATGGGATCCTGGTGGTAGGCGATGTGAACTCGACTATGGCATGCTCGCTGGTTGCTGCCAAGAAAGGTATAAAGATCATCCATGTCGAAGCCGGGATCCGGAGTTTTGACAGGGAAATGCCTGAAGAGATCAACCGTATGGTCACCGACGCTATTACCGATCTGTTATTGCCCCCATCACGGGATGCTGTCGATAATCTATTGAGGGAAGGCCACCCGGTCAGCAAGATTCATCTGGTGGGAAACATCATGATCGATACGCTCATGGATTCCCAGCCCCAGATCATGAAATCAGACATCTTTCATCAATTGGGGATCAGAGAACGGAACTATGCATTGGTTACCCTTCACCGGCCTTCGAACGTGGATAACATTTCGGATTTCAAACGGATTTTACTGGCACTTGCAAAAATACAGGAACGCCTGCCCATCGTTTTCCCGGTTCATCCCCGGACACTCAAGATCCTGGATGATCCTGAACTCAAAGCCATAACCGATAACATGCCACGACTGGTGTTTTGCGATCCCCTGGGTTATTTTGATTTTGGAAGATTGGTTTCTGGTTGCCGGATGGTGATCACCGATAGCGGGGGGATCCAGGAAGAATCCACCGTTTATGGAATTCCATGTATTACCATACGCGAAAATACTGAACGACCCATCACCCTGAGCGAAGGCACAAATGTACTGGCAGGAACAGATACTGCAAAAATTATCAACTTCGCTGACCAGATTCTCGACGGGAAATGGAAGATCGGTAAAATTCCCGAACTGTGGGATGGTCATACCGCTGAAAGGATCATTTCCTGTATCGAGAAAGAATTGTGAGCCACCTGGATTTGTTTTTTCCGGGATGAAGTCATCATAAAGTTTTTTCCTTATAGGAAATCAGATCATCTTCCCCTCGCTGTCGTATTTAACGATTGCCTTCTTCTTCCATTGGCCCGACCGGTAATAGAAATAATAGACGACCAGCCCTGAAAACCAGCCAATCGGGATCGACCACCAGATTCCATGAACCCCGATTGAAGAAACATTTGACAACAGGTAAGCTACCGGTATCCTGACAATCCACAAGGAAAACAAACTGATAAACATCGGCACAAAGGTATCGCCCGCGCCCCTGAGAACACCATTGATCACGAACATGGTCGAGAAGAGGATATAAAAAATTCCGATCACGACAAGATAGCTATGCCCCAGTTCAATAACCACCGCATCATCGGTAAACAAGTGCATCAATCCGCGTGCAAAAAACAGGATGAATGCTGATATGGTAAGAGTGACCGCGCTGGTCATGAAAAAAGTGGCCCGCAATCCGGTTTTAACCCTTTCAGGTTTATTGGCGCCCATGTTCTGCCCGACAAAGGTTGAAAGTGCAATGGCGAAACTCATGGCAGGCATGGCTGCGAAATTGTCGATCCGCACTGCGACGCTATAGGCTGCAGTGGCATCAATGCCAAAGCGGTTCACCACCCAATATAATGCAACCATTCCCATGGCAACAAAGGTTTGCTGGAAGCCGGTCGGTAACCCGATCCGTATGCTCTTCATAAAAACGGGATAGTCAAATTTCAGACCATGGAATGAGAATTTTACTACTCTATGATATTTATTAAGGTAAAGGATCTGAACAATGAAAACCAGTGCTTCTGATATCACGGTGGCATAAGCTACACCCGCCACACCCCAGTGGAATACCGGCACGAAGATAAGGTCAAGGCCGATATTGATAACTACAGAACCGATGAGGAAATAAAGCGGTGTTTTTGAGTCGCCCAATCCGCGCAAAATAGCGCTGGTTCCATTGTATCCAAAAAGGAATACCAACCCGGCAAAAAAGATGTTAAGGAACACTTGGGCCTGTGGAACGATCAATGGGTCCAGGTTGATCAGCCGGAAGATGTATCCGCTAAGCATGATACCGGCGGCACTCATCACTACGGAAATAAAGAAAAGAAAAATGTACATGGTATTGATGGCCTTTTGGACTTTGGCTATGTCTTTCGCGCCAAAATACTGGGATACAACGATGGTAAACCCCATTGTGATCCCGATCATAAAAGAGATCAGCAGAAAGATCACGGGGCCTGATGTTCCCACCGCCGCCAACGCTCCTTTCCCGATGAACTTACCTACCACGATGCTGTCAACAACATTGTAGAGCTGCTGAAACACATTTCCAAGTAGCATCGGGATGGCAAATCTCAGGATTAGTTTGCCCTCATTTCCGGTACTCAAATCCTTCATCAGAAAATACTATTGAACCACAAAGGTATCGATAATCAGCCGGAATTTGTACCTTTGCGCCAACAGCAGTTTGTTCTATCGCCACGCTTCTGGCGCGGAGGAAAGTCGGGACAACACAGAGCACCATACTTCCTAACGGGAAGGCTTTCCGGATATAAAAGCCGGAGGGACAGAAAGTGCCACAGAAAATTACCACCCCGAGTACTCGGGGAAAGGGTGAAAACGCGAGGTAAGAGCTCACGATCCGTGCAGGTGACTGCCGGAGGGGTAAACCTTATGGGTTGAAAGACCATGTATACCGGTTGTCAAGGGTTGCTCGCCCGATGCCGGGGGGTAGGTCGCTAAAGTCGGATGGTGACATCCGGCTCAGATAAATGATAGAATTCAACAGGATCCTGCTTACAGAACTGCTGTTATTTTTTTTATCCAATCCAAAAATTCATCATTTGAAAATGGAAAAGCCACCAAGGCCATTGTTGAAAAACTGAAAAATCAAAGTTAATATCCTCATTTCTAAAATTTTTCAAAATCTTTTTCGATTTTTCATTCAGACAATTATATCGATATCAGATATCCCGGTTTTTACACCATGCTTTGTTAATAAAATCCTTGATTATCCTGATATTTTAATGGGAATTTATCCGGAAATTTTTCGTACTTTTGTTACAATACAACTAAATTTAATTATTTGATTATGAATGACATAGAAAAAGAGATCGCAAGCCAGAATTACACAGCTGAAAATATCACTGTTCTGGAAGGACTGGAAGCGGTCAGGAAGAGGCCTGCAATGTACATTGGAGATGTGAATATCAGGGGACTGCATCACCTCGTTTATGAAGTTGTTGATAATTCAATCGATGAAGCCCTGGCGGGATATTGCAACAAGATTGACGTAATTATACACGAAGATAATTCGATAACAGTAATTGATAACGGAAGAGGGATTCCCACGGATTTCCATGAAAAAGAACAGCGATCGGCACTTGAGGTGGTCATGACGGTTCTCCATGCCGGGGGAAAATTCGATAAGGATACGTATAAAGTTTCCGGAGGATTACACGGGGTCGGTGTTTCTGTTGTCAATGCTCTTTCGAAAAAATTATTGGTTACGGTTCATCGTGGCGGAAAGATCTTCCAACAGGAATATCAATACGGAAAACCCATGTACCCGATAAAAACTGTTGGTGATACCGACTGGAACGGCACCATCATAACCTTTAAACCCGACAACTCCATTTTTATTACCGAGCATTATGATTCTGAGATTCTGACTTCCCGGCTGCGGGAGCTTGCCTTCCTCAACAAAGGGATCACGCTTACCATCACCGATGAGCGGGAAAAAGACGAGAAGGGGAATTTTTTCTCGGAAACATTTCTTTCCAAAGCGGGACTGAGGGATTTTATTGATTACCTCGATGCAAACCGTGAAAAATTAATGCCGGAACCCATCTCCATTGAAGGCGAAAAGAACGGTATTCCCATGGAGATTGCCATGCAGTACAACACGTCCTTTGCCGAGAATATCCATTCGTACGTCAATAATATCAATACGCACGAAGGCGGAACACACCTTGCCGGTTTCCGCCGGGCCCTCACACGTACCCTTAAGAGCTACGCAGATAAAACGGGCATGCTTGCAAAACTGAAATTTGATATCAGCGGCGATGATTTCCGTGAAGGACTTACCGCCATCATTTCGGTTAAGGTTCAGGAACCCCAGTTTGAAGGGCAGACAAAAACCAAACTTGGCAACAATGAGGTGATGGGAGTAGTTGACCAGCTGGTCAGCGAACTGCTTTCCTACTATCTTGAAGAACATCCGAAAGAAGCAAGAACCATTGTCAACAAAGTCATTCTCGCTGCCACCGCACGTCATGCCGCCCGGAAAGCACGTGAACTGGTTCAGCGGAAAGGTGTCCTTGGTGGATCGGGACTCCCCGGGAAACTCGCCGATTGCTCAGAACGGGATGCCACCCTTTGCGAGATATACCTCGTTGAGGGTGATTCTGCAGGCGGAACAGCAAAACAAGGCCGCGACCGTAAATTCCAGGCCATCCTTCCCCTCCGCGGAAAGATCCTGAATGTCGAGAAAGCTATGCAGTATAAGATCTTCGAAAGCGAAGAAATTAAAAACATCTTTACTGCCCTGGGAGTAACCATTGGCACTGAAGAAGACAGCAAGGCACTAAACCTGGAAAAACTTCGTTATCATAAAATAATCATAATGACGGATGCCGATGTGGATGGCAGTCATATCTCCACCCTTATCTTAACATTTTTCTTCAGGTACATGAAAGAACTGATCGAAAACGGGTATGTTTATATTGCAACTCCACCGTTATACCTGATCAAAAAAGGTCAGACCGGGCATTATTGCTGGACAGAAGAAGAACGCGCACAAATCGTCCAGGATCTTACTGCCAACGGAAAAGAAAGCAGCATCCATATTCAGCGGTACAAAGGTCTCGGCGAAATGAACTCGGAACAGTTATGGGATACTACCATGAACCCCGAATTCCGTACCTTGAGACAGGTGACCATCGAAAATGGCACGGAAGCAGACCGGATCTTTTCGATGCTAATGGGGGATGATGTTCCACTACGTCGTGAATTCATTGAGCGCAACGCAAAATATGCAAAAATCGATGTCTAATACTCCCCAACAATCCTTCTATGAAGCAGAAAAAGGTTGGTTACATAATAGCAGGTATTTTCATACTTACTATTGTAGCCTATTTCATTTTCTCCAGGAATGATAAAAATCAGCAGATTACTGTCAAAGTAAAGAAAGGCACCTTCCCGATCGAGGTTACTACCACCGGTGAACTGTTCGCCAAATCTTCTGAGAAGATCCGTGGGCCCTTGGGTCTCAATCAAATGCAGATCTATTCCGTGAAAATCCTGAAACTGGTACAGGAAGGAACCAAAGTCGATTCCGGGGATTTCGTTGCTGCACTCGATCAAAGTGAAATTAACTCCAAGATGAAGGAGATCGAAACCAATCGGGACAAAGCCCTGACCCAGTTGACCCAGCGGCAACTCGATAGCTCCCTGAACTTACGCCGCCTTCGCGATGACCAGATCAACATGAAATATGACCTTGAACAAAAAAAGACCATAAAAGATCAATCCATTTATGAACCTCCCGCCACACGCCGGCAGGCAGAGATTGAAATGGAAAAGGCTCAGCGGGCATTGGAACAGGCGCAAAAGAGTTACGACCTCCAATACAGGAAGGAAGTCGCCAACATGGATGATGCCAACTCAACCTATACCCAGGCCCAGCGGAAACTTGAACAGATGCAGGATAAGATCAAACAGTTTACCATTTTCGCCCCCAAGAAAGGAATGGTGATCTATTCCCGGAACTGGAACGGGCGCCAACAGGAAGGTTCAACCGTAGATACATGGGGCGACTGCACCGTGGCTGAATTGCCTGACCTGTCAAAAATGATTTCCCGCACATATGTTAATGAAATTGATATCAGCAAGGTTAAGGCAGGCCAGGAAGTACGGATCGGGATTGATGCCTTCCCTGAAAAAAAGTTCACCGGGAAAGTCAAAGATATTGCCAACGTAGGAGAACAACTTCCGAATACCAATGCAAAAGTTTTCGAGGTCAATATCCTCATCAACGAATTCGACTCCATCCTGAGGCCATCGATGACATCCAAGAATACTATCATCACCGCTTCGATAAACAATGTGATGTTCGCTCCCATAGAAGCAGTAATCAGCAACGACACGGTCACGTATGTTTTTAAGAAAAATGGAGGCCGGATCATCAAACAACAGGTTATCGCGGGGGAAAGTAATGACAATGAGATTATCCTTAAATCCGGCGTCAAAGAGAATGATGAACTGTTGCTTCTCCAGCCGGAAAATGCCGATAAAATGAAACTGGCAGAACTCTCACCCGGAGAATTGAAAAAATTCGAAGTGAAACCGGCATCCAAAAATATTATTAAACCCAATGTAAAGAACACCAGCAAGATGATCAAACCTGGGTCTTCCCGATAAAACCAACCTTCGTGTTCGAACGCTATATCTATATTTTTAACATTGCATGGGAAGCAGTTTTTATCAATAAATTCCGGTCCATGCTCACGGCCTTGGGGATAATATTTGGAGTGGCTGCCGTGATCACTATGATGGCCATCGGGCGAGGCGCACAGAAGGAAATCCTCGACCAGATGAAGCTGGTTGGCGTCAACAACATCGTGATCTCTTACAAAACCGAGAACAAAAAACCTTCTGAAAAGAGCAATAATTCTTCTCAATCCCAAACCAAGGATAATTCTGATTCAAAAGATACCAAGAAATTTTCGCCGGGATTGACTTTGCAAGACGCCATAAGCATCAAACATGTCATTCCTGCAGTCGACAAAGTCAGTCCGGAAGTGATTTACGAAGTGGATGTGATCCGGGGAGGAAAAAAATCTACTACAAAAGTGACCGGTATAACACCTGATTTTTTCAGCGTTTTTAACCTGGATCTGCAGCAGGGAGAGATGTTTAACGAGGAACAGCTGAAAGATGGGAAACCTGTTTGCATCATCGGGTCTACCATTAAAGGCCATTTCTTTTCAAAGGATAATCCCATCGGGAAGGAAATAAAATGCGGCCCGATCTGGCTAACTGTAATCGGGATATTAAGAAACCGCGAGGTTAACCAGCAAGCACTTGAGAATTTAGGTATCTCGGATTATAACAACACAATCTACACACCTATCCAGACATTGCTCTTACGTTATAAAGACCGTTCAATCATAAACAAGAACAGTCTTCAGAATGAGACGACCATGTTTTTCGGAATGGGGTCTATCACTTTTTCAAGTCAATCCGATAACACTTCTTCCCGAAACCAGGTGGATAAGATCGTTGTACAGGTTAAAGAAAGCAAAATGGTGAAGCCCACAACGGAAGTCCTCAAAAGGATGATGATCCGACGTCATGCCGGTGTAGAAGATGTGGAAATAAAAGTTCCGGAACTACTGCTCAAACAGGAGGAAAGGACACGTGATATTTTCAACATGGTACTCGGTGCTATTGCGAGTATTTCCCTGCTCATCGGCGGAATTGGGATCATGAATATCATGCTTGCATCGGTGTTGGAAAGAATCAAGGAGATCGGCATCCGCCAAGCCATTGGTGCTACAAAACGCGACATTATCCTCCAATTCCTTACCGAAGCCACCATGATCTCCATAACAGGCGGACTGATCGGGATCATTTTAGGGATCGTTCTCTCCAAACTGATCATGGAACTCACAACCATCCCAACTATCGTTTCTCCCTGGTCGGTGGTGATTTCTTTCGGAGTTTCCGCAACCGTTGGTATCGCATTCGGCTTTATGCCCGCCCGGCGGGCTTCACAGCAGGAACCGGTGGCGTCACTCAGACATGAATAATGCAAAATCAATCCTATGCAAAGACCTTTATTGTATATCTGGATCATAGCGCTGATTCTGCTCTTTTATCCTCATTCCGCATTCGCGCAGAAGAAGGTCCGCAGAATGACTCTGGAAGAAGCCACTTTCCTTGCTAAAGAAAGGTCAATCCAGGCGTTGATTGCCAAACAGCAATTCAAAGTCAGTTACCTTACCTATAAAACCTTCCGTCGAGGATACCTGCCCCAGCTTAATGCATCTGGGACCCTCCCTAATTTTACAAGATCCATCGAACCATCTACAAATTATGGGGTCACAAGTTATTTTTTACAACAAACTGTCAATTATATTGGAGGAATCAATTTAACCCAGCAGATCGGTTTTACAGGTGGTAGCATTTCATTGAATAGCGGACTTCAGAGAATTGATAATTTCAGCGCTTTTCTGGATACATCCAATTACCTTGCAGCTCCTGTGTCTATCGAATATGTTCAACCTATCTTCCAATTCAACAGTTATAAATGGGACCGCAGACTCCAGCCTCTCAAATACGACCAGGCTAAACGGAAATACCTTGAAGCAATCGAGGATATTAACATCACAACAACCAACTATTTTTTCGCGGTTCTGGAAGCACAGGTTGAAAAAAAAATTGCAGAAACGAATTTCCAGAATTATGATACGCTTTATAAAATAACCCAGGGACGTTATCAACTCGGTAAGATACCCCAAAATCAGCTTTTACTTTATGAGCTTAGCTTGTTAAAAGCTAAACTTGCGATTGAAAACGCCACGCTGTCTCTTGAAGACGCACTTTTCGTCTATAAATCATTTCTTAGACTATCTGAGTCCGATTCAATCGTACTTCTGCCACCAGTTGATATCAAATTTTTTACAGTGAATCCTGTGAAGGCAATTGATGAAGCACTGGCAAATACTTCACCGGCAGAGGATTTTACACGTCAGTTACTTGAAGCTGATATGGGGGTGAATTATGCAAAAATGAACGGGAGATTTGACGCCAACCTCAGGGCATCTTTTGGATACAATCAGACTGCCGGTAACCTTGGTAATGCCTATAAAAGCCCGTTGGATGCTGAAACGGTTTCGCTAACACTCAATATTCCAATTGTTGACTGGGGTGTGGCAAGGGGTAAAATAAATATTGCAGAATCTCAACGTGATATTGTGAAAAACCAGGTAGAACAGGGAATTATTGATTTCCGTCAGGGTATTTACCGGAATGTCATGAAATTCAATATGCAGCAAAACCAGCTTCAGATTGCTGCCAAAGCTGATACCGTTGCAAAAAAATCATATCAGATCACCCAGGATCGTTACATGATCGGTAAGATATCCGACTTCCAGGAATTGTATACTGCACAGACTGAGGCAGATAATTCGGAGAATGCTTTCTTTGCTGCATTACAGAGTTACTGGCAACAGTATTATAGTATGCGCAAGTCTACCCTCTTTGATTTCCAAAGCCAATCCCATCTCCAATTTAACATTAGTGATATCAACCCCTGAAAAAATCATTTATCCATAATGTTTCTAAATAATTTTTTATCTTTGCAAAAAATAATCATTCATCTTAAAAATCTGAAATATGGCAGTATTAGTTGGTAAGAAAGCTCCCTTATTTGAAGCTGATGCAGTTGTGAACGGAAGCGAATTTGTCGAAAAATTCTCCCTTCAGCAGTATATTGGAAAAAAACATGTGATCTTCTTCTTCTATCCATTGGATTTTACCTTTGTTTGTCCCACTGAACTTTTAGCCTTCCAGGAAAAACTCCGGGAATTTGAAAAACGGAATGTTGCGGTTGTCGGCTGCTCTATCGATTCCAAATTTTCCCACTGGGCATGGCTGAATACTGAAAAGAAAAAAGGAGGAATACATGGGGTTAACTACCCGATCGTATCCGACCTTTCAAAAACCATTGCAGCAAATTATGATGTGCTGGCCGGCGAATGGATATACAACGAAGAGGGCACCATCGAATTTGAAGGTGTAGCGCAGGCATACAGAGGATTATTCCTCATCGACAAACAGGGTGTCATACGCCACCAGGTGGTAAACGACTTTCCGCTGGGCCGAAGCATTGACGAAGCATTACGGATGGTGGATGCACTTCAGTTTTTTGAAGAAAACGGGGAAGTTTGCCCAGCCGATTGGCATAAAGGAGACCAGGGAATGAAAGCCACTTCCGAGGGTGTGGCAAATTACCTGTCAAACCACTGAAAGGAATCATCGGGATTTCATTTCTTCTTACTGAAATAATATATCTTATAGGCTTTAGGGATGTTGATTTCCTTGCATCCGGAAAACCTGTCTGAAATCTTTTTCAGGACTTCATTATTTTTATCCACAACCTCAGGCCATTCTTCCAGGAGAATGACAGAGGTTGCTGTTTCCATGATGCCTTGTGGAATCTCATCCGGGTGGCTCACAGGAAAAATAGAATTATTCTGAAGGTTCAGTCTGAGTTTCCCGTAATCCTTGAAATACATCGGACTGTAATAATACGTAAAACCATGTTCTAACCATTCAGGGCATATAATCACAGGGGTATCATTCCGTCTAAGGTTATGGATAACCTCAGCAACTTTTTTCAACCTGCGATGATTGTCCAGATTTGGATTAAAAGTCATCAGCATCCCTCCGACTGCTAATGCCGACAACATATAAAAAACGATTTTACGCGATCCCCAGGTATAAATGATTGCCTGCCCAACCAATAAATAAAAAGCAATGGAAGTGAAAACCAGATAACGGTCGAGGAACATCGGGAGCTTGTATGAAAGGAGAAAGATCGCCAAATAAGGAACGAAGAACCAAACCAGGAGCACCTTCTGATAAGGAGAAGGATGTTCTGAGGGATTTTCCCTTACTATGAGATATTTCACAAACGCTGCCGTCAGCAGTACAAGAAAAAATACCGTTACCACAGGTACGTTACTGAACCTCCATATCATGGTATACAGATCGCTGATTACCGGAGGCGGAACCCACGTACCGCCTGAGGAAGCAAAGAAACGGCTGAAAAAGACCGGGAAATAGGGCCAATAAAAGAGAAGGGTCACTACCAATGCCTGAAGGCAGGCCTTACCTGCTTTCCGGGTATCCGGAAAGATCAGGCATGAAAGCAACTGGATGCCGATCACGAAAAAGCCAAAGAAATGTGAATAGATCAGTAAAACATTGACAAGGAGTAACAGGTAAAAGGGAGTTTTCCTTTGCGGGTCTTGAATCAGGGAGAGAAAGAAATACATGGAAAGGCAGGTAAGTAATGCAAATAATGGATAAACCCTTGCTTCATGAGAAAATGCCAAATGATAATTTGAAAAGGTAAAGACCAGGGATGCAATAATACCCGACTCTGCCGAGAAAAATCGTTTTCCGGTCAGGAAAATTACAGGAGCCGTCATTGTACTGAATAGGAATGGCAGGAATCGGACAGAGAAAACCGAGATGCCGAAGACTTTAATCCAGAAATGCAGCAGTAAAAAAAACAGGGGAGGATTATTCTCGGTCTTCAGCATCTCAAAAAGAGAAGAAATACCTGCTTGGGAATAATAAATGGTGAAAGGTTCATCCATGGCGATATCCCGACTACCAAGGAAAATGATCTTAAGAATAAAATTAAGAAAGATCAACCCGGCCGGAACTAACCAGGGTTTCAGATTTCTTCTCTCAAAAACGCTCACAGACGTATGATTATATTGGTTTCCAGGTTTTGGCTTCCTCCCAGAAAACATCCATTTCGGCAAGTGTCATATCTTGAAGCGGCTTATTAAGCTTCTTGGCTTTTTCTTCGAGATACTGAAACCTTTGAATAAATTTCTGGTTCGTTCGCTCAAGAGCATCTTCTGGATTCACATCAATGAATCTTGCATAATTGACGATGGCAAACAACATGTCACCCAATTCATCCTCTTTTTTTTCAACAGATGAACCCTTGCCAACCTCTTCCTTCAATTCGTTCATTTCTTCCATCACCTTATCCCACACCTGTTCCGGTTTTTCCCAGTCGAACCCAACTCCGCTAGCTTTCTCCTGAATTCTGTATGCTTTGACGATGGCAGGTAATGAATTCGGGACCCCGGAAAGGACCGATTCATTCCCTTTTTCTTTTAGTTTGATCTTTTCCCAGTTATCCCTGACTTCTTTGGCATTGCTCACTTTGACATCCCCGAAGATATGAGGATGACGGTGAATGAGTTTTGTAATGATATTATTTAATACATCCAGGATATCAAAGCTACCTGCTTCAGAGGCGATTTTGGAATAAAAGACCAAGTGAAGCATCAGGTCTCCCAGTTCCTTCTTAATCCCATCCATATCTTTTTTCAATATGGAATCGGATAATTCATAGGTTTCCTCGATGGTCAGGTATCTCAGGCTCTCCAAAGTCTGCTTCTGATCCCAGGGACATTTGGCCCTGAGTTCATCCATGATCTCCAGCAACCGCCCGAATGCGGTAACGCGTTCTTCCATTTTTATTTTTTTACAAAAGTAAGGATTTATCGGTTTTCACGTTAAGATAGTTAGCCAGGTTTGTCGTTTCTGTTATGAAGAAATCCTCCTAACTTTGCACGAAGAGAACGCTTTAATAATCCTTGATTTGAGAACATCTTTAACACATTCAGTCCCATCAACTCATATTCTCTTATCATCGGTTATTTTTTTGATATTGCTCTCCGCTCACGCACGATCGCAGGAATATGAACACAAGCTCTTTACTTCAAACATGATGGTTGAAGGGCGGTTTTATTATGGATTCCTGTATGCGCAGCACCTTGAGTTGGAAAGGTTTAACGGCCATTTCCCTGTTTTCGAAATCAACCTTCAGCAGGAAACCTATGGAAAACACATATGGGAAAGGGCTTTTGGTTATCCGGAGATCGGGATGACTTTTCTTTACAGCGGCCTCGGGAAAGCTCCTGCGCTGGGTTCAGCACTTTCCATCTTCCCTTTCATAAATTTCCCGCTGGTCCGGCATAAAAATTTTTCGTTCAATTTCCGGTTTGGTCTGGGAGTTGGCTACCTCACCAAAAGGTTTGACCGGCTTACAAACTATAAGAACCTTGCAATCGGTTCGCACATCAACGCTTCCGCGAACCTGATGCTACAAGCCCGCTACAAAATGAGCGGAAGGTTGACCTTGTCGTTGGGATTTGGGCTGCAGCACTTTTCAAACGGTTCGTTGAAACTGCCAAATTATGGATTGAATATCCTCGCAGTAAACGCTGGGGTGGCATACCGGCTTGTGAGGGAAAACAACTCCATTGGTGATCGGTTCATCCCTCCTACCGAGCCCTATTCTGCAATTTTAAGGCACAGCATTGAGTTTGATGTCGGGGTAGCACTTGGATGGAAGAATATGAAGGCTGTTCTCGGGAAAAACTTCCTGGTTTATCATTTATATGAAAATACTTTCTTCCCCGTTAAACGAAAAAGCAAGTGGGGGTTCGGACTTGATTTTTCGTACGATGAATCCCAAGTTAAAATTCTGGAAAATCAAGGGGCCGATGTTACAAATAAACTTAAGATCGTCCGGCCAGGGATCAATGCCGCCTATATGCTTGTTCTTTCAAAACTCGATTTCATCCTGAATCTCGGGTATTACCTGGGAGGACTGGAAAGAAGCAATGGGCCATTCTATGAGAAGATCTCTTTTCAATACAAATTTTCAAAAGATTTTTATGCCAATGTGATGCTGAAAGTCCATTGGGGCCGGGCTGATTATATCGGATGGGGATTTGGCCTGCATATCGAAAAATTATATGGAAAAAAAATTCTTAAATAATTCAGCGAACCGCCTCTGCATGGCAGTGCTGCTCTTGCTGGCATTGCTGTTAGTCATTTCCTCCTGCAAGAAATCAGGGGCAGAATGTTTTACCAGCACCGGCACTGTCATTAAGCAAGCACGGATCATAACCGATTTCGATACCATCATTGCCAGACAGAATGTCGACATCATCCTTACGCAGGATACGCTCAACAGCGTAGTGGTTGAAGCAGGTGAAAAAATTATAGGAGGCATAAAGACCATCATTGATAATCGGCAACTGGTGATTGATAATACCAATACCTGTAACTGGGTACGCAGCTACGATAAACCATTGAACGTTTATGTTCATGTGAAAAACCTGAGAAAGATCTGGTACCTGTCTGCCGGTAATATTACTACCACCAATGTCCTGACGCCCGAATCATTCCTGCTGGATGTCTGGGGAGGATGCGGGAGTATTGATCTCTCCCTCAACGTGAACCAGGGATATATCTATGAACATCAGGGGACGGCAGACATTACGATCAGGGGAAGATCGATATATAATTATGTTGTTTTGGGAGATTTCGGACCACTGCAACTGAAAGACCTGAACACCGATTACACTTATGTGTCAAATACGGGAACTAATGATTGTTATGTAAATGCCAGTAAATTCCTGGATGCAATCATCCGGTCAATCGGCAACATCTATTATACCGGGAAACCTGATACCGTGCATGCGCATATCAACGGAGCCGGTCAGCTTATTGAATTCTGATTAATATGCCCGGGCAAATATGACCCGTTGGGAAGACGGTCTACCGCTGTAAATGCATTTTCCACTTTCCTGGGGATTGTTCAGTGGGATCACCCGTATGGTGGCTTTGGTTTCTTCTTTGATCTTTTCTTCGGTTTCGGCTGTGCCATCCCAATGGGCATATATAAATCCCCCGGTTGTATCCAAAACACGTTTAAATTCATCCCAGGTATCCACCCTGTAAGAATTGGTTTCTCTCATATCCAGGGCCTTGTTGAAAAGGCTTTTCTGGATCTGGTCGAGCAGATGGATCATTTTATTTTCAATATCTGTCATCTGGAAGACCTCTTTTTCCAAGGTGTCTCGACGGGCAACCTCGACGGTTCCTTGCTCAATGTCCCTTGGTCCGATAGTAATCCTCACCGGGACGCCTTTAAACTCGTATTCTGAAAATTTCCAGCCGGGTTTATGAGTATCGCGGTCGTCATATTTTACAGAAATCCCTTTTGCTTCCAATGCTTTTTTCATCGGAAGAACCTTTTCTGAGATCAAGTCGAGTTGTTCTTTGGTTTTGAAAACCGGTACAATGGCAACCTGGATGGGTGCCAGTTTGGGAGGCAGCACAAGTCCGTCGTCATCCGAATGCGACATGACCAATGCCCCCATGAGTCGCGTGGATACACCCCAGGAAGTAGCCCACACATATTCAAGCTGGTTTTCCCGGTTCAGAAATTTAACATCAAATGCTTTTGCAAAGTTCTCTCCGAGAAAATGAGATGTTCCGGCTTGCAGCGCCTTTCCATCCTGCATCAGGGCTTCGATCGCGTAAGTTTCAATGGCGCCGGCAAAACGTTCAGCCGGGCTTTTGGTTCCCTTGATCACCGGAATGGCCATCCAGTTCTCCGCGAAATCAGCATACACATTTAGCATGGTCTCTGCTTCACTAATGGCCTCTTCACGGGTTGCATGAGCTGTATGCCCTTCCTGCCAGAGAAATTCAGTGGTCCTGAGAAATAACCTTGTACGCATTTCCCATCGCACCACATTCGCCCATTGGTTGATCAGAATCGGAAGGTCACGGTAAGATTTGATCCAGTTACGATAGGTATCCCAGATAATGGTTTCAGAAGTAGGTCGTATGATCAGTTCCTCATCCAAGCGGGCATTCTCATCCACCACAACCCCTTTGCCATCCGGGGATGCCTTCAGGCGATAATGCGTGACAACGGCACACTCTTTTGCAAAACCCTCCACGTGACTTGCTTCGCGGCTGAAAAAGGATTTCGGTATAAAGATCGGAAAATAAGCATTGCTATGACCTGTATCCTTGAACATCTTATCCAGGGCAGATTGAATTTTCTCCCAGATAGCATAACCATAGGGTTTTATCACCATGCATCCACGAACTGCCGAATTTTCTGCCAGGTCGGCCTTGATCACAAGGTCATTGTACCATTGTGAATAATTTTCATTTCTGGTTGGAAAATCTTTTGCCATTTACTTAGTATGGTATAATATTTGCTGTTTCTCCGGGTTCATTTATTGCTACAAAAGTAATAAAATTATCGCGATCCTAAAGAACTTCAATCCATCCAAAATTCAAAAGGAGAACATCATATGAAAAAATCACTCATCTTCAGCGTCCTCATCATGGCCTTCCTGTTCGGTTGCAAATCACAGCAAAAAACAACCGGTTACACTTACGACGATGTATATTCCAATCGGTCTGACCATGCGAAAATCACCTCTAAACCCAAGATCCAGAATGAAGATCTTTCCGCTTCGCATTCGATTGCATCGGCCGACAGTTCATCCACCCTGTCCTCTGCTTCTGCCGCTTCAACCGTGGATTACAGCAACAATTCCTATTCGGCCAGGATTAAAAGGTTCAATGGAAAGAATCCGGGACTAAACTATAACAGCGAATATTATACCGGATCTTCAGATTCCACTTCTTCTTCAGGCGGATCTTCGCCGAATTTCAACCTCTATTTCGGCAACTCCTGGGGTTCCCCCTTTTGGGACCCTTACTTCTCACTCGGTTTTGGATACGGATGGGGAGATTTCGGTTTCGGCTATCCCTATTACTGGGACTACCCGTACTACTATTATCCTTACTCTTACTGGTACTGGGATTATCCCTATTGGGGAGGTCATGGGCATGGCCACCATTATTGGGATTGGAATTATGGAAATCACAGGGATCATTATTATGGACAGAGAAGGACCCCTACTTCCCACGATGGAGAGAAAAATCCCCGGACTACCGCCATTAACAACAACTCAGGGGCAGGACAGTTGAAAAACACAAGAACCCCTAATCCTGGTTTCGTTAATCATTCTGCTGACCAAATACGTTCGGGGCGTACTGATATCAACCGTGTCCCTCCCGATAAGCAGCATTATAGTTATATCCGTTCACACACCCAGGAGAATACGCGGGTTATAAGAAGCAACCAAGATAACAAAGCCCAGTCAAATCGTAATTATGTTCAGCGTCAGGCACCTACACCAAGATATACAAGACCCGGAAACCAGCAACAGGTTACCCGATCGGATGCCCAGACTTATTCTTCTCCGGCATACAGACAACCGAAATCAAGTCAGGAATACATTAACCCGCGTACACAGCAGGGCCGTCCTAACGGTGTGAGCGGGAATTCCAACCGGAATCGCAATTACAACAACCCAACCCCCTTCGGCAGAAGATATTCCTCTCCTTCCAATAACGGGGGCAACTCCAGGGTCTTTTCAAATCCTTCCGGCGGTGGCCGCATATACAGCACTCCATCGAGATCTTACTCCTCACCAGGTAATTCCGGTTCATCACGGTCATCGGGTTCCGGTTACTCTGCTCCTTCGCATTCCTCTTCAGGCGCGTCACATTCAGGTGGCAGCTCAGGAAGCAGTAGCGGCGGCGGCAGAAGGCGATAATAAGATCTGAAAGAGACTATCTCTAAAGGTAGAATAAGAAATCAATTCAGAATTTAAAATATTATTATCCTATGAAACGACTATTAAGCATCATACTATTCATAAGCTCTATTCCCACGCTATTTTCACAGAATTCATCGGATGCATTGCGGTACTCACGGATTTTTTATGACGGTACCGCACGATTCCAGGGACTTGGAGGAGCTTTCGGTGCAGTCGGCGCCGATTTTTCTTCCCTTGCAACCAATCCTGCAGGGCTTGGACTTTATACCAGTTCTGAATTTACAATTAGTCCATACCTACGGATGGAAAATTCTTATTCCAACTTTAACATGGAAACCAACAGGGATAATAACTTCAATATCGGAATGGAAGACCTGGGATTGGTTTTTCATCTTTCGGGCAGCGACAAGAGCAGTTCTGGCTTTAAAGGATTCAACATTGGTTTTGGAATGAACCGTCAGAATGATTTCAATAACCGGGTTTTCATGGAAGGAACAAATAATAAAAATTCCCTTCTCAAGCAATATGTCGATATCCTGAATAATACACCTGGTGGCGTTACCTCTCAGATGATCAACGACCAGTACCCATTTGACATCGCGCTGGCATACAACAGCAATTTGATTTTCCTTGATACAGTGAATCATAGATATATGAATGATGCACCGAACGGGGGATTGATCCAGTCAAAATCAGTGACCACTGAAGGCTCAATCAATGAATATGATTTTGCATTCGGGTTAAATTACAATGACCGGTTATATATCGGTGCTACCATTGGGGTACCGGTTATCCGGTATTCTGAATACACCCAATACAAAGAAATCAAAAATGATACTGCAGTGCATTACTTCAGGTCTATGACTTTCAACCAGCAGCTTGAAACGCGTGGCACGGGAATAAACCTTAAAATCGGGCTTATATACCGGCCTGCCGATTGGGTCAGGATCGGGGCTGCCATTCATACACCCACCTATTATAGGAATATGAGAGATAGCTGGAGCAGCGACATGACTGGCGAATTGGATTTCGCTACAAATTCAGCATTCTCTCCGCTGGGTTCTTTCGATTATCAACTCACGACACCGTTCAGGGCAATTGGAAGCGTTGCATTCATCATCGGAAAATTTGGGCTTATCAGCGGGGAATATGAATATGTAAACTATTCACAATCCAGTTTCTCTGCCAACAATGCAAGTTTTTCCGATGTCAACACTAACATCAAAAACAAATACAAAACCCCACTGAATGTGCGTTTCGGAACCGAATGGAGAATACAAAGGTTTCGTTTAAGAGGAGGATTCGGTTATTACGGAAGTCCTTATCAGTCCTCCATCAACACGTCGGAGATGTATGTTGCATCCATTGGATGGGGCTATAGGGCAAAACACTTTTTCGTTGATATGACCTACCAGTGGACGCAAACAAAAGAAAATTACTATTTTTATGATCCCACAATGGTCGATCCTTCACAAAATACGTATCATACTGGCACGCTAACCTCAACAGTCGGATTACGTTTTTAAGGAAGATAAGATTTAATCCTTTTCATTCCCAGCCTGGCCTTTTGGTCCAGGCTGTTTTTATATTCGGTGTTTTTCATTGACAGGCATAGCCTATAATATTGTGCTGCATTACGGTAATCCTTGTTTTGTTCATAAATGATACCCGATTGCAATGCGGCATTTTCAGCAAAGTACCAGGATTGGCCCACTCCATCCCGGATGGTTATCCCGAAATATTTCAGGGCTTCGGGATGATTCCCGGTTTGCTGGTAAATCCTGCCCAGGCGATAATTGTATTCAATCATGTCCTTTGGGGTTTTGACGACACTTTTCACACTATGGTCAAGCAGGAGATGAATGGCGCGATCGGTATAACCCCCATCGGAAAGTAACCGGGCTTTCAATAAAATGACATTGGGTTGTTCTTTGGATTTCGCTTCCCTGTTTGCCTGAATATCATTATCCACCAATAGCGCTCCACGGTTCAGGGCCTTGCCTATATATTCTTCATATTTAGTGATATTCCCTTTTAATAAAAATGTCCATGCCAGTTTCTGGTAACCTGATTTAATGTAATTCTGTCCCCTGAAATTTTTAAGGAACCGTATAAAGTAAAGGTCTGCATCAGGATCGAGACGGTTCAGCTTATTCAACCCCGTAAGGTACTCAAGATAGTAAAAAGGGAACTCTTCACTGTTGACATGGTATTCCTGCAGATTCTGGAGGGCCTCATCGGTCTTACCTGCTTTTGCAAGAATAGATGCCTTGGCAAATATCAGAAGGGGATTTGCGGATCCGGGAAATGCTGTTTTCTGGCTCTCAAATTTCTGTAAAATCCGGAGTGCGTTTTTTGCATCTTTTCCAAGGGTTGCATCCAGAAATGCCAGGTAAAACATGGATTCGAACCTGAACAACTGGTAGGTCTCATTATTCCCGGCATACCCAACCATTATCGCAATTTCATCAAGTCCCTTCTGAACGTTCCCTTCTAATCCAATTATCCTGAGAACCCATGAATAGTTATCCGGGATGACCCCGGCCAGTATATGAATCAACCCAAGACCGGAATTCTGCAAAAGAAAGTCAGGATGCAATTGTGCATTTTCTTTCAGGTCGCCATTGGCACGACTGATATCGAGGGCAGCCGACTTGTACTCCCCGAATTTTATCCTGCATAAGGCGAACTGAATACGCATGTTGCCAAGACAATACCGGTAGTAAGGTGATTCCATGTTCCCTTTTTTCAGGATATCGAAACGCAGTTCCTGGGTCTTACGAAATTTTTCAAATGCTGAAGGTTCTTCCCCAATAAAGACTGTAAAGAAATCAATATAATTTTCAAGGTAAACAGGGATAAGATTGGAAGGATGAGCAGCCTTTTCCATATTCAGTAGTTTCCCGGCCTCCGTAAAATGGAGCGAAAGAATGGACCTGTAGGCTTCCCGGCAGTTGCTGTTAAAGTCGAATTGTGCAAAGAGGAAAAGGGGGAAAAAAAACAAAGCATTGAAGAGAAACACATGTTTTCTAAGCAATGCTTTGCCGTTTCGGTGGCTGAATTGCATTAACGGAATGAGTTGACAATCCCGTCATCAACCAGTATCCTGCCACAGTACTCACAAACAATGATCTTTTTATGCATCCGGATATCAAGCTGATGCTGGGGTGGAATCTTATTGAAACAACCGCCACAGGCATCCCTTTCGATTTGCACAACGGCAAGGCCATTACGGGCATTTTTCCGGATCCGTGTGTATGCGGTGATCAATCTTTCTTCAATAAATTTACGGTTGATTTCCGAATTTCTGATCAGGTCATTTTCTTCTTTTTCCGTCTCGGTGACGATGTCGTCCAGTTCATTTTTCTTTATCTCAAGATCATTTTTTCGGTCTGTCAGGATACTCTGGAACCGGTTGATCTCTTCAGTTTTTGCTTCCAATGCCAGCTGAAATTCACGGATGCGTTTTTCGGACAGCTGAATTTCAAGGCTTTGGATCTCTATTTCCTTGGTCAGTGAATCATATTCGCGGTTGTTCCGTACGTTCATCTGCTGTTCTTCATATTTCTTGATCAAGGCCTGTGAATCCTTGATAGAGAATTTCTTTTCAGTGATCGATTTTTCCAATGCATTGTTTTCCTGGAGATAATTCTCGATACGCGTTTCCAATCCGGCTATTTCATCTTCAAGGTCCTGTACTTCAAGGGGCAACTCTCCACGGATGATCCTGATCTTATCGACCTGGGAATCGATCTGCTGAAGGCTGTAAAGCGCGATTAGTTTCTTTTCGATGGTTACTTCCCCGGGATCTTGAGCAGGTTCCTGTTTTGTAACTGCTATTGCCTTTTGTAAAACATTTGCAACGGACTCTTTTTTGGATTTTTCTGCTTTTAACTCAGGTTTTTCAGAGGGTCTTGCAGGAATAATTTTTTTACCTGCGGGTTTCTCAATCACTTTTGAAGTCACTACTTTTCTTTCTGCGGGTTTTACAGGTATAACTTTCTTAATTGCGGGTTTTTCAACTGCTTTTGAAGTCACTACTTTTTTTTCTGCAGGTTTTACAGGTATAACTTTCTTAATTGCAGGTTTCTCAATCACTTTTGAAGTCACTACTTTTTTTTCTGCAGGTTTTACAGGTATAACTTTCTTAATTGCAGGTTTCTCAATCACTTTTGAAGTCACTACTTTTTTTTCTGCAGGTTTTGCAGGTATAACTTTCATAATTGCGGGTTTCTCAACTGCTTTTGAAGTCACAGCTTTTTTTTCTGCAGGTTTTGCAGGTATAACTTTCTTATTTGCGGGTTTCTCAACTGCTTTTGAAGTCACAGCTTTTTTTTCTGCAGGTTTTGCAGGTATAACTTTCTTATTTGCGGGTTTCTCAACTGCTTTTAATGTCACAGCTTTTTTTTCTGCAGGTTTTGCAGGTATAACTTTTTTAATTGTGGGTTTCTCAACTGCTTTTGAAGTCACAGCTTTTTTTTCTGCAGGTTTTACAGGCACAGCTTTCTTGGGAGCAGGTTGTTCTGCGGGTTTCTGGGCAGCTATTTTGGTTATAGGCTTTTTTATGGTTGCCTTCATCTCTATAGGCTTTTTAGTTTCCTTCTTCACAGGGATTTCTTTTTTAACGGCTGGTTTCTTCTCGACTTTTTTTTCTTCTTTGGCAACCGGCTTTACCGCTTTGGGTGGGGTTGTTTTGGCAACATTCGGTTTCGTTGTTTTTGCCATATATATGCTGAATTAATAATAGAAAACAGGGTTTGTGACGATTTTTGAAATAAGGAATGCAAAATTAGGAAATTTTTTGATTAAAATGCCATAAATCAAATCTTTTGCAAACCTTTCACTTTCATAATGACCGATATCTGCGAGGATCAATTGTCCGTTTGCATCAAAAAATTCATGATATTTAAGGTCTGCAGTCAGAAATGCATCGGCGCCGGATTTTTTTGCTTCGGGGATCAAGAATGCACCTGAGCCGGTACAAACTGCTACGCGGGAGATCTTTTTCCCGCATAATTCTGAATGCCGAAGATAGGGAATCCCCATCAGCTTTTTCACTTTTCCGAGAAAGTTGGCTTCCGTCATCGCCGAATCCAATTCTCCAACAACCCCGCTACCGGCAAATCCTGCAGTATTGGAAAGCGGATAGATGTCATAGGCGACTTCTTCGTAAGGATGGTTTTGGAGCAAAGCACTAACAAGCTGGTGTTCAATAAACCTTGGAAAGATCACCTCAATGCGTGATTCCGGTTCAACATGAACTATATTTTTTTCGCCAACAAAAGGATTTGCATTCTCTGATGCCCTGAAGGTGCCTTTTCCGCTAAGATTGTAACTGCAACAGTCATAGTTGCCAATATGTCCCGCACCGGCTTCGAATAATGCTTGTCGTACCCGATCCGAATGATCAACCGGGCAGAAGGTCACCAGTTTTGACAATAATCCTTTTCCCGGTAAAAGGATCCGGCAATTTTTTATCCCCAGAAGATTACAAACCCAGGCATTTAATCCGTTGATTGAATTATCCAAATTTGTATGCATGGCATAAACGGCAATATTGTTTTGGATGGCCTTCACGGTCAGACGCTGAATGGGATCCTCCCCCACAAGGCGTTTCAGACCTTTGAAGATCAGTGGATGATGAGAGATCACGAGGTTGCAATCATTTTGCAAGGCTTCATCCAGGACTTCATTTGTGATGTCAAGCGAAATCAGTACATTGGAAATTTCTGTATTCGGATTGCCAATGATAAGTCCCGCATTGTCATACGTTTCCTGTAATTCAAGCGGTGCATAGTGTTCCAGAACCTGTTTTATCTCCCTGATGGTCATCGTCAATATCAATTAAAATGAATGTTAAAAGTACAAAAATACGTTTCTTTTTGCGGAATCCTTCCTGTTCATATGTTGTTGGAAAGTTTTCCGGCCTTCTTCCATTTCGGGATTTAAAATTTTCAACCTTTGAAAAGTGTAAATCCCTACCGGAAAATCAGGCATGAAAAGAACAACCGTTTTTATAATTGAGAAGGAGGCACCTATTGCCAACCTGATCAGGTACCATTTGTTTTCGCACCAGGTAAAACATGTCCAGGTATTTCCCAGTGTGACAGAATGCCTATACTTCATGCAAAAAAAATCAATACCGGATTATCTGATCGCCGACATGGCTCATCCGGAAATCAATGCATCGATTTTTCTGAAGACTATATTGCAGTCTTTCCCCGGAATAAAAATCCTGTTGCTTTCCCCTTTCACGGATGATTCGCTTGTTACACAACTGATGGAAGAGGGAGCAACGGATTACATCTATAAATCGGGCCGGATGGAAGATTGGATTCATGAACTGGTAAAGAACATGGAATTCCTGATCCGGGAGAAGAATCAGGCGGATTAGGTCAAACCTTCCTGAATATTTTTTCCTTTTGTGAAAATACCCTCCATAACAGGCATTAGGGTTAACAATTTTTCCTAATTTAGCCTTTTTCTTAAGGATGAGGTTTTTACAAATACTCTTGCTGCCATTTTCCTGCTGTTACGGAATAATCATGCTGGTAAGGAACCTACTCTTTGACCTTGGGATTCTGCATTCAGAAAAATTCGATCTTCCGGTCATCTCTGTGGGGAACCTTTGCTTTGGCGGAACCGGGAAAACGCCTCACATCGAGTATCTTATCCGGCTCATTGGCGAACGTGTACTTATCGCAACGCTGAGTCGTGGTTATGGCAGGGAGAGTACGGGATTCATCCTGGCTTCCCGCAGGTCGAATGCTAAATATATCGGAGACGAACCACTCCAGTTCGTAAAAAAATTCCATAACAT
>Ga0224525_1000266_pt1 | contig 25378 bp, 22 predicted proteins | sample CFST100metaG_FD_179874 | JGI IMG/M metagenome (GOLD analysis project Ga0224525, IMG submission 179874) | Peat soil microbial communities from Stordalen Mire, Sweden - C.F.S.T100 | ecosystem: Environmental > Terrestrial > Soil > Wetlands > Peat | place: Sweden: Norrbotten County, Stordalen Mire...
GTACTGATCCATCAGACGATATTTTTTCTGAAGGGGAAGTTCAGGAAGAGAATCCTTAAGAGCCTGCACATCAAACACGCCGGCTTCCTTGCTCAAATCCATCGGAGGCAAATCCGGCTCCGGGAAATAGCGATAGTCGTGTGCCGACTCTTTCTTGCGCTGGGAAAAAGTGACTTGCTTGTCAGCATCCCAGCCGCGAGTCTCCTGCACAATCTGTCCGCCTTCATTCAAGACCTCCACCTGTCTTTTCATTTCATACTCGATCGCCCGTTCCACTGCGCGAAAAGAGTTCAGGTTTTTCACCTCGACTTTCGTGCCGAATTCCTCACGCCCCACCGGCCGCAAGCTGATGTTCGCCTCACATCTCATGTGCCCTTTTTCCATATCCCCATCGCCAACACCGATAGTGCGGATAATGAGCTGAAGCTGTTTGCAGAATTCTTTCGCATCTGCTGATGATCGCAAATCCGGCTCAGTCACAAGTTCCGCAAGCGGCACGCTGGAACGATTCAAATCCACCAAAGAATAACCGGCTCCAGTCGGATGCACCAGCTTGCCCGTGTCCTCTTCCATATGAATCCGATTCACGCGAATCTTTTTGCCATTCACTTCCAAAAATCCGTTCTTGCAAAGCGGGAAATCGTATTGCGTCACCTGATAGCCTTTTGGCAAATCGGGATAGAAATAGTTCTTACGATCAAATTTTGAAAAAGTTGCGATCTCGCAACCGATCGCAAGTCCTGCCTGCACAACTTTCTTGATCGCCTCCTTGTTGATTGTCGGAAGCGTCCCCGGATGCCCCATGCAAATCGGGCAAACATTCTTATTCGGAATAACTTCCTCCGGATTGTTCGCACAACTGCAGAACATTTTTGATTTTGTATTGACTTCGAAATGGATTTCCATTCCGATCACCACTTCATATTCCATATATTTCTCCTATCTGATTAAAGTTTTCCAATTCTTCTTATAATATTCAAATTTTTCGTTAAACTCTTCTTTGGAAGTCATCTTATCGATACTGAACTTTTTCATCTCCGCCGATAATGATTCATGAGCGTCATTTTCGCTTCCCTCTTCCACCATTTTCTCGATTTCCAATATCTTGCCATAGCCTTTCGTATCGTCCAGCAAAACTTTCATATTCGCGTTTTTATATTCCAAACGATTTCTTTGCCATTCTATTTCAATCTCATAACCCAGACTTCGAAAAAGTTCAACCATATTTTCAAAATCTTGCTTTTCTATATTTACTTCAAACTCCTTGCGAAAATCATCATGAATTTTTCCTTCCTTCAAAATCACAAATGCTTCAGTATCATTCTTTCGCATCCGCAAATCTTTTTCTCCGGAAAAGTAAACCGTGACTTCTTTGAGTTCTTTCACAAATTCGAAATCGCTATCCAATATATTTTTTATGCGCTCAAACTGCTCATCATCCACAAAACTCCGCACCTCGACTTCGATATTTTTGCTCATAAGAAGTTATTAATTTTCTGTGATAATTTTAGCATTTTTTGTCTTATATGTCATTCCCCACCCACACTGTCATTCCGGGCTTGACCCGGAATCTTCTTTATATTGCTTAACACTCTTTATATCCTGCAAAATACCTTGTTATAAATTGCATTGTGCATTTAATAAAGTTTAGAAGTAACATGCGGCAGATTCCAGCTCGGGGCCGGAACGACAAATGAGATAGATATTACCTATATCTTACTCACCTTGATATGCAATTCATCCAACCGCTTCTTATCAACCACTGCCGGACTGTCCATCATCAGATCTTTGCCCTTTCCATCTTTGGGAAAAGCATAAATATCACGGATTGATTCCAGATCGCTCAGCACCATAAAAAATCTGTCCACACCGATTGCGCAGCCTCCATGTGGCGGCGCGCCATATTTGAAAGCACGGATCATTGCGCCGAATCGCGCGTCCACCTCTTCTTTAGTATAACCGGCGATCTTGAACGCTTCATACATCGTCTCCGGATCATGATTTCGGATGGCTCCGCTCAAAGACTCGAAGCCGTTGAAAACCGCATCATATTGGCAACCGAAAATTTCAAAAGGCTTTTTCTCACGAAGCGCCTGAAGCCCACCCTGCGGCATCGAAAAAGGATTGTGCTCGAAATCGATTCTTCCTTTTTCTATATCCGATTCCGAATACATCGGAAAATCAATGATCCAACAGAAAGCACCTCTCTTATTATCCTTGAGTCCGAGCCTAAGCCCGCATTCATTCCGCACCGCTCCGAGCGCGCTGCAAACGATTCTCCATTCATCCGCGCCGAAGAATATTATGTCACCGGGTTTGGCGCCCACAGTCTCAACGATTTTGCCTGAAAGTTCATCACCTAAAAACTTCACGATCGGCGACTGCAACTCTCCGCCTTCTTTCACAACAATATATGCGAGTCCTTTTGCGCCTTTGCTCTTGGCGATTTCCGTAAGCTCGTCAATCTCTTTTCTTGAGAATTTGGCACCGTCTTCAACCCTCAGCGCATGGACAACGCCATTTTTCATGACTATATCGGAAAACACGCCGAATCCGCAATCGCACACCATCTCCGTAATCGGCTTTATTTCCATATCAAAACGAAGATCCGGTTTATCCACGCCATATTTCTTCATAGACTCTTTCCAAGAAATCCTTCTGAATCTTCCATTTTCATCCAGTCCCACGATTTTTTTATCGCTGAATTTTTCCACGAGTTCCAAGAAGAGCGGCTCCATAATATCAAAAATATCTTCCTGCTCAACGAAACTCATTTCCATATCCAATTGATAAAATTCCCCATATGCCCGATCCATTCTCGGATCCTCATCGCGGAAGCAAGGCGCAATCTGAAAATATTTGTCGAGTCCACCGACCATAAGAAGCTGCTTGAACTGCTGAGGCGCCTGCGGAAGCGCATAAAACTTTCCCGGATAAAGCCTCGACGGAATCAAAAAATCCCGCGCACCTTCCGGAGAAGAATTCGCCAAAATAGGAGTCTGGACTTCCACAAAATCCCGATCCTGAAAATATTTACGTATAAATTGAAAATATTTGTCCTTGCCGCGAAGCATATCCTGCAATCTTTTTCGGCGAAGATCCACAAAACGATATTCCAAACGGAGTTCTTCCTTCACGTCTTTCGCCTTATCCACTCCTTCGATTTCCGCGACCTCGAATGGCGGCACTTTGGACGTGGAAAGGATTTCGATTTTTTCTCCTTCCACTTCAATTTCACCGGTTTTCAGTTTTTCGTTCTTCATGTCCCCCGGTCGCAAAACCACTCTTCCTTCAACCCGAATCACAAATTCGTTGCGAATCTCATCCGCTTTCTTCCAGGCTTCCTCTGAGACCTTCGGATCAAAAGTGATTTGCGTAAGCCCATAACGGTCGCGAAGATCTATAAAAATCACGCCTCCATGATCGCGCCGCGTGTTCACCCAACCGGAAAGTATGACATGTTTTCCCTCATCTTCCTTCCTAAGCTCCGCACAATTATGAGTCCTGTATTTTTGCATAAATTTATATTTATTTTAATTGTTTGTTAATTGTCATTTTATTATCCTCTTTTTTATGTCATCTCTAAAGCCGTACTCGACCTGAGAGATATATAAACTGTATTATGTGCTAATATTATTATTTTTATGATAAGACTATATTTGTATGGTAACACTCACAGATTTCTCACATCCGTTCGAAATGACAGTTTGAGCATAAATCCTCGCCCATATAAAAACTCCACTTTTATTTAATAAGTACTGAGAAAAAGACCTATTAAATAAAAATAGAGTTTATGATCGGTTATTATTATTGTTCCAGCTGAATACCACAAAATATTGATAAACTGATTACTTCTATATAATAATGCTAAAATCAGGGAAAGTCAACAGAAAACAACGTGAATATCGAAATTACTCTTTCAAAACGCATAAACATTCTATCCTGCGATAAAACCTTCAATTTGTCATTCTGGTGAGAATCCCTTCGACTTTATTATTAGCATATAATATTTTATTCATTTCCAATATACTGTTTAAGGAATCCTTACAGAGCCTGTCCTTGACCTGATCGGGGAATGACAAAAGGAGGGCGTTGTCACAAGAATAAAGCTTGGAGGTTTGAGAAGGTAATTTCAATATTCACGTTTTAAAGTCTCGCAATCCATGTTTTATAAACAAAAAAGAGCGAAAAAATTACTGTTTTTTTTCGCTTTTTAACTATACTATTGGAAGTATTATATATGCCATGCAGAAATCAAGATTTTTTCACTTCTTTTTACGGAGATTAGCCAAACTTCGCTACAAAGAAGTGATTCCCCCCTAACTCCACATAGCTTGCTTATAGTATAAGGCTTTCTAAGAATACTGTCAACTCTTTACATTTTCTCCAGCACATCAATTCCCAAAAGCCCCAATCCGTTCTTGATCACAATCGCTACCGCTTCCGAGAGTGCGAGCCGCGCTTTCATCAATTCTTTATCCGTCTTCAGAATCGGAAAAGAATTATAAAAAGTGTTGTAAGAAGAAGCCAGATTATAAATATAAAGCGCAACGAGGTGCGGACCATTCTCTTTGGCTGCACTTTCGATCGCCTGCGGATATTTGATGAGCTGGCGCAGAATATCTTTCTCCGCAGGCTCCCTCAGGAGTTCGAATTGCGGTTTTTTCGAAGGCAAGAGCGATCCCAGCCTGTTTTCTTTCTTGTATTTTTCTATAACCGAACTGATTCTCGCATATGTATATTGCAGATATGGCGCACTGTTCCCTTCGAAAGAAAGCATCTTGTCCCAATTGAAAGTGATATCCGTCAGGCGGTTCTGCGAAAGATCGTTATATTTCACCGCGCCCAGGCCGACTGTCTTTGCAATTTTTTTCTTCTCCTTCTGGCTGAGCATCGGATTCTTCTCCTCAATCACTTTTCTGGCAAGCTCCTGGGATTTATGGATAAGATCTTCCAGCTTCACAGTATCCCCTTTCCGGGTCGAAAACTTTTTTCCAGCCTCACCCAAAACCATTCCGAATTTGATGTGCCGAAGATCAGTATCCGGGCAATAACCCAAAAGCTCGATCGACTTGAAAAGCTGCTCAAAATGAAGCGCCTGCTCATTAGCAACTACATACAGAATTTTGTCAGCCTTGAATTTTTCTTTGCGATATTTCGCCGCCGCTATATCTGTTGTCGTATAAAGATACGCGCCATCGCTTTTCTGGATCAAAAACACAGGCAAACCGAATTTTTCCAGATTGATGATCACCGCCCCGTCGCTATGCTCCGCGATTTTTCTATCCATCGCATCTTTCACGATTTCCGGCAACATATCATTATAGAAACTCTCGCCAAGAGTATAATCAAATTTAACGTTCAAAATTTTATAAATCTTATTCGCGTCCTTCAGACTCTCGCGCACCAAAAACTTCCAAATCTTCATATTTTCATCGTCTTTGTCCTGAAGTTTCTTCGTCTCCTCGCGCGCCAAATCTTCCAGCTGCTTATTTTCCTCCGCCTCTTTATGGAAACGGACATAGAGTTTTGTCATCTCCTCGATTGGATTTTGTGAAATGATTTTCTTATTTCCCCAATTCTTATAAGCATATATCATCTTGCCGAACTGCGTCCCCCAATCGCCTACATGATTGTCACCGATCACTTTATATCCCAAGGCACTGTAGATATTATAAAGCGCCTGGCCGATAATCGTCGAACGCAAGTGCCCGACATGCATCGGCTTGGCAATATTGATCGCCGAATAATCAATCACCACTGTCTTGCCCGCGCCGATGTTATCTTTTCCAAATTTGTCTTTTTTATCCAAAACCTCCAAAGCATTTTCAAAAAGCCTTTTGTCCGAAATATAAAAATTCACAAATCCCGGTCCGGCAACCTCGACTTTTTCAAAAATTTCCTTGTTTTTCTCGTCTTTAAAAATTTCAGCCGCAATCTCATCTGCCAAATCCTTAGGATTTTTATCAAGCCTTTTCGCCAAAACCATCGCCGCATTGCAGGCATAATCCCCATTTTCTTTCTGCTTCGGACTTTCAACATCAAAGCTTATATCTTCAATATCCCCGAATTTCGCCACAATTATCACTCTGATAATCTCTTCAATCTCCTTTTTTATCATTAATTTGTTCTTAGTGCTTATGCTTTAAGCCTACCATAAAACTGGGTTTGGTTCAAATAAAAAATAAGGAATCATAAAAATGATTCCGAAATATTTATTAACAAGCATCAGCTGCTTCTGTTAAGCCAAGAGCAAACAATCCAACGCTGATAGCAGCTAATAAATGTTCAAATATAGGCAAATGACCATTTAGAATAACATATGTTACTATGCAAGCCACTACAGAAATTATTATATTTTGTTTACGAATAAACATAGCCGTTCACTTCCAGACTTTATATTTTGTTTTGATATTTGATTATTTAACTTAATGTAAACCTAAATTCCCAACGAGTCAACAAAGGACAAAAACAAAAAAGCATTTCGAAGAATCCCCTTTCTAAAAACCTATATTGAAATTCACAGAACCAACAATCCGGAGAGAAAAAATGACCAGTTTCCGAAGAAATCCAGTCACAAAAAATTTATCGTAGTTTTTCTACGTTATTATTGTTAACATTTGAGTTAACAATCTTTTTGTTTTTTCCTGTCTGTTCTGTTTTCATTTCTTTCCTAATATTCTGATCATATTAGCTTCCATGCCTCCTCTTGAAAAAATCTGCTCTTTTCTCAGCATACTTTCATTGCCTTCAACCGAACTACGCAACATGCTTAAATCAAAATGAATAACACTTTTAGTTTCAACAGGGCTTGAAGCGTCGGATGATTTTGTTTCACTTTTTTCTTCCGTCTTTGAAACACGGGGTGACTCCGGCTTCTTCTTTTCTTCTTTAGGTTTTGCAACGTAGTTCGGTTGTGGAAGCAAAAAAGGGCTATCGATTGCCAAGGCATTAATACTTTCCATGGACATCATATGCCAAAATTTTAACTCATATTATTTTTTTGTCAAGAAGCTCCTTAAAAAACCTTCTTTTTTAGGGTTTGTCATTCCGGCCTTGAGCCGGAATCTTCTGTATATTTCATTATACTTTATTTATTTCGCAATACTTAATGTTACGCTCTGACTACCGCGAAATAATTCTATTTATCTCAGGATATAAAGCATAAACGTATTATAGTGAAGATTCCGGGTCAAGCCCGGAATAACAAAAAATGATAGTCCGTTTTTCCAGTAAAAACACAAAAAACCGCAGACATAAATCCGCGGCTTCCGAATGTGGGACGTACAGGGCTCGAACCTGTGACCCTCAGCTTAAAAGGCTGCTGCTCTACCAACTGAGCTAACGTCCCATGCGTTTGACTGCTTATAATATTTTCACAGTCAAAACACTTACTCTTTATATCACAATGTAAAAATCTTGGCAATACCCATAAGCATCAAAACTACGAAACATGCGCAGATTATTCGGAAATCTGCGCATATTTCCCGCACAGGCAAAATCGCCTATTATTTTATCAAACCGAGCTGCTTAGCCTCATTAACCTTACTATAGTCCAGCCTCGCGCTTCCCGCCACCAAAGGATCATAGCCGCCCTTCACTTCTTCGCCATCTTTATACCCATCCCCATCCGTGTCCGCCTTAGCAGGATCGGTACCGAAAATCTTTTCTTGATCGTCCGTAAGTCCATCATTGTCCGAGTCAACGGAACTCACCGGAGCTATGGCGCTCATTCCCGCCCCCGTAAAGCTTTCCATAACTTTTTTGAAATCTTTGGCATTTTCGGGCTTTTGGACCACGGCGGAATTGAATTTTGAAAGGGTATAATCCATACTGAAATTAAAATTCATCTCGGGCGTTTTTTCAGTCTCACCGGACTTATCATCTATGCCATAAACCTGTTTATATTTGTCGGAAAAGGCTTTAACGAAATTCTGATCGAAGTTCCCGTCTGCCTTTACTCTGTATATGAGATTATCTTTCTTTCCGATCCAGACCTCGACATTGACCTGCTTGAGGGCAAAATCCATAACCTCTTTCATCTTGTTCACATCTTCCGTACTTTTCTTCAGCTTGTCCGCAAGATCATTAGCGCTCTGATCCGATCCATTCTCTCTCAAGCTTTCCTCAACCAGCTCTGTGACCAGATTAAAACCTTCCTGAGTGTCCAAATCGACTTTATAATGCGACATATCGATGCCGCCAATCTTATCAGAACCTAAATCTTTGGAAAATTTCAAAAGGTTGTGTTTGCTGACAATCTCATTCATCTTATTGATACTGTCCTGAGAGAGCGCCTTGTCTTCGGAAGATGCGGCAGTGCCGCTTGCGCTTTTATAAAAATTTCTGATATCTTCTTCGGAAACGAAATACCAATTGTTCTTCAAAACCTCCAGCATGCCATCCATTTTTTTCATATTATCCGCTGACTGCGGCGTGCCGTCATCAAAGTTCAAATTATTCACTTTCATATAAAGAACCTTGTCGAATGAGGCGACTTCCGCTCCGGCACTTCCCGTAAGATGTTTGCCGTCAGAATTGGAATCCATAGCCAGCGTAAATGAAGAATATGAACTCGGATTATTCTTATCTTTTTGATTTATAGCGCCGCTGTTTGAAATGTCATATTTGCCGATGGTCGTCTTGGGAGATGAAGTGCTGCTGTCTTTTATATTGAAATCGATTTTTATTTTTCCATCATAAGCATATGAGTCCACTTTTTTCATCGCCTCGAAAGAAGCCTTCACGATCGTATTTCCTTGCACGGGACTCACTGCGGCCTTCTGTCCGGGTTTTAAGACCATATAGATGCCTGCCGCAATCAAGACCACGAAAATAAATCCGGCAATCAGTAGAATTTTTTTATTTTTCCCCGCCATGACAGATCCGAAACTCTGCTTTTTCTCAAAAGAGGCGAGATTATTTTCCCGACCCATCTCATCCTCCAAAGAAGCACAATCGGGGGTTTCATCCTCGTCTTGCTTGGCAAAATTATCATACTTTTCCGCCGCCGTTTCTGTTTCTGTGTCTTCCATAGGATCCTTCGGTGTTTTCATTTCTCCACTCATTTCATTTGAAACATTTGCATCCTTTTGGGAAGCATCCTGCAAATCTGACCCGTTAGTTTCCGGAGAGAGATTTTCTTTTTCTTCGTTTTCCATAGTCATTTTCTTAATCTTTATTTTTCTTTGAATAAAAATATCGCCAAAAGCGGAGACACCAGCCAAAAGAACTGCGCGCCGTCTGTGGCAAAAAAGTATCTTAAAAACATAGAAAGGTTCTTGGCTTCTTGTATCGAAGTGAAAGAAACTATCAAACTGATCACAAGCCCGATCTGAAGAAAGCTTATCACCAAAGTCTTAAACCACACTTTCTTCGAACTTTGCCTGAACATGGGGAAAAAACCGGATCGGGATAAAATAAAAAAAATGACAAGAATTCCTGCCAAAAATATAATAGTCTTATTGGTTAAAGTATTTTGCAGATTCACACCCAGAACTTTTTCGATCAGTGCAAGTCTGGTAACAAGCGAGAAAGAAATATAACTACTAAGCAAGACCAAAAATGCCCGCCCCACGCCTCCGCGCATCAGATAGAAACCGATTCCGACTACAAAGGCTAGTAATACAAAGAGATCCCAGCTGGGATTCGTCAAGTTTATGCTATGCACAACATTCTGAAAGTCCATTTTTATTTTTTATCTTTATTTCACTTTTTTATTATACCACAAAAATATATTGATGCAAAAGTTTATCGAAGATTTGTATTTCCGTAGAGACATAGCACTGCTATGTCTAGTTAGCACGTTTCATTTTCATCTATAAAAAATGCTATGTTAATCTCGCAAATATATGATATATTGATAGTTCATTTGTAAAATTATAGTTATGCGCGTTTTCAGAGACAAGGCACGTTATCCCAGAGAGGACTGACCTTTCAGATATTTCAAGGTCAGTCCTCGAGATTTATAATGAAACATATAAATATAGCTAACGAGGTCCGACCTTTTTGGGCATCTGAAAGGTCGGACCTCTTGCGCATTGCACAATTTCTACAGCCCTTCCTTGCGCAAATCTTCTAACAAACTCTTCTGTTTTTTGGAAAGCTTCTCCGGTGTTTGGATCTGTACAATGATATACATATCGCCGCGCCCCCGTCCTTGAAGATGCGGAAATCCTCCGCCGGCGATTTTTATGATCTTTCCCGACTGGATGCCGGAAGGAATTTTCAGTTTTAGCTTATTCTTAAGAGTCGGAACATTCACACTGTCCCCCAAAGCCGCCTGCGTGAAATTCACGTCGAGCTTATGATACAAATCGTCACCCCTTCTTTCAAAAAGCGGATGCTTTCGGATATGCACGGTCACATACAAATCTCCCGGAACCGATTTTCCGCTTGCCGGACGAAACCCCGCCTCGCCTTGGCCGCTCACCCTGATAGTCTGCCCCTCGGCGATTCCCGCCGGAATTTTCACTTTGATGTTTCTTTCTTCTTTCACTCTTCCTTCACCTGCACACTTCGTACAATTTTTCTCCGGCCTCTCGCCTGTCCCCTTGCAATCGGGACAGATTTCAGCCTGCGCAAAAACACCGAACATCGTCCTTCTCTGTTTCGCGATCTGCCCGGCTCCTCCGCAAGTCGGACACGTTTTCAACTTGCTGCCCGGCTCCGCACCCGTTCCACCGCACTTCGGACACGATGATGAAATATATAATCTAATTTCTTTTTCTACGCCTTCCAGGGCTTCTTCCATCGTAATCTCCAAATCGACAGCAACGTCCTGGCCTTTTTCTTGTCTTGCACGGCTGCTTCTTCCACCGCCGAAAATATCACCGAATATATCACCCAGATCACCTTCAAAACCAAATCCACCCTGCTGCCCGCCGCTGAATCCTGAAAAATCGAACCCGCCAAACCCGGCGCCTTGACCTCCCGCGCCTGCACCTTCAAAAGTCGAACCGAATTGGTCATATTGCGCGCGCTTCTGCTTGTCGGAAAGCACCTGATAAGCCTCATTAATCTCTTTGAACTTCGCCTCATCGCCGCCGGTCTTATCCGGATGATGCTTATGCGCCAATTTCCGATAAGCCTTCTTGATCTCCTCATCTCCCGCGCTTTTCTCCACGCCTAAAATTTCATAATAATTCTTTGCCATAACGATATATCAAAATATATTAATAATCTGAAACTATAAACGATTCTAGCATTTATAATGATTTTTATCAACTAAACTAAAACACAAACCCGAATATGGAGATTATTTTCTCAAATCTCCTAAACCTTGTTTTTGTGGCAACACGCTCCTTTTGTCATCCTGTCGGGGATCCCTTGAATGCAACTGATAACAGAAGTACAACCCGTCTCTTCATTCTTTTAAAATCGTAGTTTTGTTATGAGTTATTTCAAGAGATTCTTACCAGAATGACAAATCGATGGTTTTATCGCAGTATATAATGTTTATGTGTTTTTAGAAGGTAATTTTGATATTCACGTAAACACAACTATTGACTAGTCCTTCATATCCACTATCATCCTAATATGCCCAATACTTTCGGCAAAGCCTTAAAAAGCTTTCGTGGGATAAAGTATACCATAAAAAGAATCAGAGAAAAGGTAGACTTTGAAAAAGTAGATAATCTGGATGGAAAAGTTCTTAAAACTTTTCTGACGATACGAGAAAAATTATTGATCCCCCTGTTTAATAAGACGGGAGGAGGAAAAATTGACATAACAATAGTCGGTCCGCTAGGGAACAAAATGCTAAAAATAGAATTCTTTTCTGAAAAAGGATATAGACACTGGACAATTATTCACAGCTCGGAAATAAGAGAACCAAAAAAATATAAAAGAAAAAAATGATAATCTTAAGAAACGATATTTTCAAATTGAACTAGAAGATTAGATAAATAGAACCGCAAAAGGTTCTGTTTTTATTTTATGCTATTGAAAGCGAGATTTTTAACATGAATATCGAAGTTACTTTTTCAAACCTCCCGACCCTTATTCTTGTGATAGCACCCTCCTTTTGTCATCCCGGAGGGATTCCTTCGATGGCATATCGGAAATAAATAATATTTATATGCAAATAATAAGACTGAAGGGATTCTCACCAGAATGACAAAATGATGGTTTTATCTCAGGAAATGATGTTTATGCATTTTGAGAGAATAATTTTGCCATTCACGTTTTTTATTATTGACAAAAAAAGAAAATGGCTTATTCTTACAGTAGTCATTTGCTATAAATCAAAAAAATATTAAGGAGCTATAGGCAAAATGAGCGATACAAAAAATCCAAAAATAAAAAGCGATAAGCCAGAAGGCAGTGAAATAGAAATTGCGAATGTAGACAACGCACCGAATATAAAAATTTGGACGATAGTAGAGCTAACTGATTTGAAAGGATGCAAAGCAGTTATCTGTGATTATGGAGTCGGAGATAATCTTATAGCTATAATAACAGAGGGGCTAGAAAAAGTTACAGCAACCGTTTTAAAGCCTTACCAGTGTAGGGTCATAGGAGAAGCGAAAAAAGCAACAATCGAGCAATTAACTGCAACTTTATGACCTCAAGGCAAACTTAGAGGAACTGAACAACAACCATTTATAAACCTTTTTTGCGAGGTTTATTTTTTTGTCGTGTATTCAAAGACATAAACAAAAAATAATAAACGATGGAAGATTTAATTTTGTTCTTATTTTATGCGATTGAAAACTAAAAAATTTTACAAAAATCACCAATTTTGTCATTCCGGACTCCGATCCGGAATCTTCGGTATGGTACGCTTACACTTTATATCCTGAAATAAATAAATTATAACTAAAGATACAGAAGATTCCGGCTCAAGGCCGGAATGACAGATTAGGGGGATTAAATAAAAAATTAACATAAATAGCGCGGTGGAAAACTTGGAAAATTTAATTATTGACAATAAATATAAAAAGACTATTATTTATTACATTCCAAAACTCATTACAAAAAGAACGAAAAGAGGAGGTGAAAATTTGTTTTTCAGTATGGAAACATGGGGTATCATAGCTGCGGTAGTAATGTTAGTTATGATAATCTTTTGTTGGGTAGTAGCACTTTCAAAGGACCCTCTCTACGACCCAAATTACACAAACGATAGCCCCTTATTAAAAGAAAAAATCCCTACCATGAAATTTAGAATCTAAAATTTAAGATTCTTTTTTTTAAACTAACTTTTGCGTGAAAAACTGATGCGGAATTGGGACACAAAAGTCCTTTTTTATTTCTTCATCACTCTCTTCAGCTGCATCACTTCATCCCTCACCAGCGCAGCTTCTTCGAATTTCATCTCTTTCGCAAGCACTTTCATCTCCTGTTCTTTCTTTTTTATAATCTTCGGAATATCTTCTATATCCTGCGCGATCAAGGCATATTCATCGTCGGCTTCCTGTGGGCGGAGTTCGTGATCCACAATACTCTGAATCTTTTTTTGGATCGTCTTCGGAGTAATGTGGTGTTTTTTATTATATTCAAATTGGAGAGCGCGCCTTCTATCGGTCTCACTGATAGCTCTTTTCATCGAGCCGGTCATATTGTCTGCGTAAAGAATCACTTTTCCGAAAATATTTCGCGCGGCGCGTCCCATCGTCTGGATGAGCGAAGTCTCACTGCGCAAGAATCCTTCCTTATCTGCATCCAAGATTCCAACAAGAGTCACTTCCGGCAAATCCAAACCTTCACGCAAGAGATTCACCCCAACGAGACAATCAAATTTTCCCTCGCGAAGCTCTTTCAGGATCTGAATGCGATCAAGCGTAGCCACATCGCTGTGCAGATAAGTCGAGTTGATTCCCATATCGCGAAGATAATCGTCCAGATCCTCCGCCATCTTTTTCGTGAGCGTCGTCACCAATGTCCTCTCGCCTTTTTGCTCGCGGATTTTTATCTCTGCCGCCAGATCCTCCACCTGATTCTCAAGCGGTCTGACTTCGATTTCCGGATCCAAAAGCCCAGTCGGCCTCACGATCTGCTCGACGATCTGCGAGGAAATATTTTTCTCATAATCGCTCGGAGTCGCCGAAGTATAAATCACCTGATTTATTTTTTCCGAAAATTCCTCGAACCTGAGCGGACGATTATCCATTGCCGAAGGAAGCCTGAATCCATGCTCAACCAGCGAAGTCTTGCGCGATTTGTCGCCGCCATACATCGCGCGGATCTGCGGAATGGTCACGTGCGACTCATCGATAAACATCAGCAAATCCTCGGGGAAATAATCTATCAAAGTATATGGCGCTTCGCCCGCCTTGCGCCCCGTCAGATAGCGCGAATAGTTTTCGATGCCGTTGCAATATCCGATCTCGCGGATCATCTCCAAATCATATTTCGTCCGCTGTGCCAGCCTTTCCGCTTCCAATAATTTCCCCTGCTTGGTCAAAAGTTTGAGCCTCTCCTTGAGTTCTCTTTCGATCTTTCCCAGCGAATCTTCCAAAAGCCCGTTTTCCACCACGAAATGCTTTGCGGGAAATATCAAAACATCATTATGCTCGCTCACTTTCTTGCGGCTCACTTCTTCAAACTCTACGATTTTATAGATTTTGCCATTCTCAATCTCGATGCGATAAATCGAATCCAATCCCGGCGGAATGATCTCAATCACATCTCCCACCGCGCGGAACTTTCCCTGTGACAAAACCTCGCTGCGATTGTAATACATTTCCACCAGGTGCTTTATGATCTCCTCGCGATTCGCCTCATTTCCCACCTTGAAAAACGCCACCTCTTTCCGATATGCTTCCGGCGAACCCAAGCCGTAGATGCAAGACACCGAAGAGACAATAATCACATCCCTCCGACTCATCAGCTCCGCCGTCGCACGATGTCGCAGCTTCTCGATCTCCGCGTTAATCTCAACTTCTTTTTCGATATAAGTATCAGTCGTTGCCAGATAAGCTTCCGGCTGATAATAGTCATAATACGACACGAAATATTCCACCGCATTATCCGGAAAAAACTCCCGAAACTCGCTCACCAGCTGCGCCGCCAAAGTCTTGTTGTGAGCAATCACCAGCGCCGGCCTCTGCGCCTTCTCAATCACCCCCGCCATCGTAAAAGTCTTCCCCGACCCGGTCACACCCAAAAGCGTCTGGTGCTTATAGCCCTTTTCCAGACCCTCATAGAGGCTCTCAATCGCCTTCGGCTGATCCCCCGCCGGCTTGAATTTGGATTTTATCTTGAATTTCGCCATATTTTATATAAAATTAACCACATTTCTATTATATCAGTAAAGAGGTTTTAGTAAAATCTTGGATTTGGGCAAAATAAAAAGGGTATTTAGCTGCCATGAACCAAATCACCCTTACTTAACTTCTAACAGTTTGTCTTTTATTTTGCCTGTGTCTGCCTCGACGACATTTCTTCTTCCATTGCCAATGTTTCTTTTTGAGCTTTAGTATTCCACTCTTCTGGATTTACAAGGTATTCCATCACTAAATCATATTCTTTTTTAGATAAATATCCTTCCTCTAACCCTACATCAATAAAAGTATAAATGTCTGTTAGAGAAATCAATGGAATTCCATATTCCTGCATTAAGAAGATTTCGCCACCTTGCTTCCTGTCGAACACTACTATGACGGCAATTGGTACGCCGTCAACCTGTTGTATATTTTTAATAAATACCTCTTTGGATCCTCCATCTGTTATCATATCTTCTATAATTATAACATTATCTCCGGGAAGTACTTGCCCCTCAACTTCTTTTTGTGTTCCATATGGTTTTACTTCTTTACGGGCAAATCCTGTGGAAAGATTTAACATATGCGAAACTCGATCAGCAAATGCAATTCCTCTTGCTTCTCCTCCTATTATGTTATCAGCATCTTGCAACGTCATTTCTGACTCGATTTGCATGAGTACAGCAACCAGGTTCATAAATCCTGAATAGGAAGTAAGCACCCCTAAATCAAAATATATGGGAGAAAGAGTCCCATTTTTCAATGTTCTGTAGGGAGGCCTATTTCGAACCTCAAACAAACCATTAACCTGCCAAAGCATATTAGAAACCATAAGAGAAGCATGTTTTCTGAGAGGATTTTCATAAGCAATTGCCTTTTGTATTTCGGAATCAAATTCTCTCAGTACGGCATCTATAACTTCCCTTTCAACGGATTCAACGAATGGCTCAGGGAAAATGGCATACGTAAGACCATCACCAGGATCAACATTAGCCCAAAACCATTCTCCAGATTTCAAGCCAAGCAATTCTTTGGCCCTTTTGTTCATTTTTTCCGCCACAATTTCAAGCTTTCTTTCTTGAAATCTGGTTAGGCGTTTCTCTTTTTTTCTCAATCAATATCCCTCCAAAAGACTTTTTACATAAGATATCGCATTTAATCATGGGAGATCTATCCTTGATCGTCTAACTCACATTGTCGGAGCAAGCTGTTGCTGTAAGAGACGGTTTTCTGCAGCAATTATTTCTTCAGTTATCAAAGATACCGCTCTTTCTGAACAACCAATTTCAGCAGGAGGTTCACTTATGGGACGGCCTATCACAATATAATCTGCGCCGTTCAAGATTGCCTCATATGGTGTCATAATTCTCTTTTGATCGTTGGACGGAGCCCAAGAAGGACGAACGCCCGGAACAACTTTGATAAAATTATCAAATTCTCCGATTCCCGAAAGAACCTTCAGTTCTTGCGGAGAGCATATTATCCCGTCTGCTCCAGCTTCTTTTGCCATTATAGCAAATTTAATAACCACTTCGGCCGGCTTTTTTTCATATATTGATACACATTCCTCATCGCCAAGAGATGTCAGCACAGTCACAACAAGAAGCTTAGAATTCCCTTTATTTTTTGCCGCGCTTTTAATCGCTTCTATGCCTCCAGAAGCATGTACATTAAAAAACATGACTTCCGTACTCGATATGGCGCGAGAAGCTCCAGCTATGGTATTGGGTATATCATGTAACTTACCGTCCAGAAACATCCGGACAAAATAAGGAACTTCATCATCCAAAGATGTTCTTCTTTCTCCGAGCAAAGAGAACAGTTTTCTTATTTTAGTCAGATTTACCATCGAAGTTTCGCCATCAGGAACAACGATAGAAGATAGCATTGTATAGATGAATTCCAATCCAACCTTAATCAATCCGACCTGCGGACCCAGCCTTGTTACAAGATCAAGTCCTTTATCCACACTGTCCGTATCCAGAGGAAATATTATCCTTCTGCTTCCTGAAGGTAATACGCTATTTGTTTCTTTATTTGCAATCTCTTTTTTATCCATCGAAAACACCTGTTTCTAAGTCTTTCTTTATTTATTTTTTAAAGTTCTATTTCTGTTTTTCTTGTTTTTCAGCCATTCTTTCGGCTCGTTTCCCTCCGTTTTTTATTTAATTACAACTAAAGTAACAGAACGAAGCTTTGATGTCAAATAAAAAAAGAAGAAAGCTCAATTTTATTAATTCCACTTCCTTCAATATTTATTTATTTTTTATGTTTTTCATTAATACCAAGGAAGCATAAAAGCAATAATTGGATAGAGTAATTTAAATTACCCCGAGACACCCAAGTTGCTCTGATGTAAACTCGGCAGAAAGTTCTTTACGTAGACTGCTTATCTCATGAGTAATTTTCGTCGGAGATAAGACATCAACGATGAAGTTGCTCTTATCTACGTGATCCGCAAATGTTAAAATACATTCTTCGAACCATTTATTTCTCATTACCCATTTGTAGCTTTCCAGTAAATCCCCATATTGAACAACTTTTTCAATTTTCTTATAATATGGTTCGACTTCCTGAAAACTCAATTCGATTCCAACCATTCTTCTGTTTATTATTGCCTTATACCACTGACAATCACCATGATGGCCAAAACCGAAATCTTCTACGCCCATTTCTGAAGCCACCCTAAATTGCTCCTCAAAAAGGCTTAGGTCTCCTCCGTTCCTTGAACGGTGAGCTATTGGCTCGGAAGCACCTAAAAAACGTATCCTTTTAAATCTTCCGATCTCCGTACCCAGTACTTCACATATTTTTTTAACATTTGAGGGCTCTAAAAGCCTATCATCTGCGCAATCCAAATAGAGAATTATTCTCCCTCCTATATCTTTATCAATTCTATATTTTTATACTTTTCGATTGCTTTTTTGCAATGGTTATGAAATTATACTACAAAAAATAAAAAAGTCAAGGGTATTCAAATTTTCATCTCAAAAAATAGACGCGATGAATCGCGTCTCTACAAAATACAGATCTAATACAAAATCCTTATTTCTTCTTCCTCTTCAAAAAATTCTTCTTTTTCTCACTCCCGATAATCGGTTCGAGGAGGACATAAATATCATATATGGAAACAATAATAGACAGTACAAGGCAGACTAGCAAAAATATATGTCCGGTGCCAAACTTGCGATCGAGAAAAATTCCTGCCATCAGAAAAAAGCCGGCGATTAAGGCGATCGAGATGCCAAGCTTCGAAACCAACTCCAAGGAATAAAAAATCTCGCGATTGGTTTCCCTATCAATCTCCTTTTTTTCTTCCTGGCTCACGCCATCTTTTTTTGGATTTTCTAAATCTCTGTTTTCCATATTTTTTTATAAAAAGTTGATATTATATACATGGAACAACATGCTTCAATCTGCGCCAGAGGTGCGACCTTTCAGATGTTCCAAAAGGTCGGACCTCGTTAACTGCCGTTTAATCACATAAATTTCGAGGACTGACCTTAAAATATCTGAAAGGTCAGACCTCTCCGGACCTGCTAATTTGCATAATATATTTATATTATGCTCCCTGCACTCTTTCCTGCGAGATGTCCCGTACTCCACGACTCCTGCAGATTATATCCCCCGGTCGGCGCATCAAGGTCCAGAACCTCTCCCGCAAAATATAAATTATCAATGATTTTAGACTTCATCGTCTTCGGATCGACTTCCCGCAAACTCACTCCGCCGGAAGTTATCACTGCCTTATCGAATCCCAAAAGTTTCTCGACATTCAGCTCGAATTCTTTCAAAAGATGCACAAGCTTTTTTCTTTCCTCTTTCGTGACCAGATTTATTTTCTTCTGCGGATCTATGCCGGAAAGCTCGATTACAATCGGAATCAGCCTCTGCGGCAAAAGTTCATCCAAAGCATTCTTGAATATTTTGTTCTGCACTGCCGAAAAATCTCTCTGCACACGCAGATCAAGCTCTCCAAAATCAAGTGCCGGTTTGAAGTCGATCAAAATCTTCACCTCGCCTTTTTCCAGCATATCGCCAATTCCCTTGCTCATATCCAAAACGACCGGCCCGCTTATCCCCTTGTCAGTAAAAAGCGCCTCGCCGAAACGTTCATCCTGTTTTTTAAAAACAATTTCTTTAGAAACTGCAGCATCAATATTTTTCTCTCGCTTCTCAACAGACTCTGCCGTATTCTCCCTCTCCCCAGGGGAGAGGGTCGGGGTGAGGGGGGCATTTATTGCATTCGTATTGCTGTAATAAACGCTCACTTTCACATTCTTAAGACTGAGCCCCTCCAATCCTTCCACCCATTTTTCCTTGAGAATAACAGACGTAAGCGCCGGTTTTTGCGCAATAACTTTATGCCCCAATTTTTCCGCCCACAAAAATCCATCTCCGGATGAACCTGAACCGGGATATGAAAGTCCGCCTGTTGCTATGATGATATTCTTGAACTCTATCTCATTCACTCCGCCGCCTTCAACTTTCACTTTCGTAATTTTATTTTCCCGCATCGACAAATCCGAAACCCTCGCATTCTTCAAAACCGTAACCTTATTTTTTCGAAGTTCATCAATCAAAACCTGCCGCACGTCATCCGCCTTATCGCTCACCGGAAAAACCCGGTTTCCTCTTTCGATTTTTGTCATAAGCCCGCGATCTTCGAAAAATTTTATAGTCTCCTCAACACCAAAATCGTTAAAAGCCGAATATAAAAATTTTCCATTCTTTCCAAAAACTTCCAAAAACTTGCGCTTGTCCCTTTCGGCATTCGTAAGATTGCAACGCCCTTTCCCTGTCATCATCAATTTTATCCCCAGCTCCGAATTCTTCTCCAAAAGCACGGTTTTCGCCCCATTTTCACTCGCCGCCACAGCCGCCATCATCCCCGCCGGTCCGCCCCCGATCACCAAAACATCACATTTTAAGCCTTTTTCCGTCATTTTATTATTTACTCATTATGCGATAAGTATAACCCGTTTTTATCCACTTGCAAAATATTTGACAGTTTTTACGGAAGGGATAAGATTATGGTTATCCAACTCATAAAAATAGTTCCTTGAAATAATAAGATAGAAATATCTCAGAGGTGAAACATTGCTTGAATCGACGTTCAGAGAAGATTATCAAGGCAAATTGCAACAGGAAAAAGAGAGTCGAGATAAGGATTTTTGCCAAGATAAAAGAAAAATAGAAAACAAAAAAATATTCGAAGAATACAAAGAAGGAAGTAAAGAAGGCATCAAAGAAGGGAGCGAAGAAGCCAAAAAAGCAAAAGAAGCATGGATAAAAATCACGGTTATCGTCGGTCTTGAGACAAGAAAAGGCGTTCTCGAAGATTTATTGAGCCAGGAGAAAAAATGGCCACTCAAGAACTTCGTTGCTATATATGATATATTATCAAACCGGCAAAGTCATTCTAGATGGAAAGAAGAAAGAGAAATGCTTGAAAGTATGAAGCAACTGATGATCAATCAGGTCTTCGAAAGCGATGAATCCGGCGAGAAAAAACTTTCATATGTAATTCGAGTAGAAAAAAGAAGCGACGTATTAGATGTTCTAATAAGAAGATTGCTATACCTACAATATCAAAAAGATACTCCTCTTGACATAAACTGGACAACGGTTATCAATTTTATTTATTTGAAAGACCTGAACGGATTACCGGAATATCTACTGAAAAAGATTGAGGAGCTGATAGATATAGCCAACGAGAAAGGAGAAGGAATAGAAAAATACAAAAGGAACGTCTTGAAACGTTCCATTTTTTATTAAAAAAATACACTGATTATGTAATCAGTGTATTTTATATTTATGCCAGTGCCCCTTCCCTTTTCGCTCTCGTCCTGTCCAATTCAGTCAGATATTTCTTTCGCAGTCTCACGCTCTTCGGCGTGACTTCCATGAATTCATCGTCTTTCATGATTTCCAATCCTCTTTCAAGAGTCACGCGCAATGGAGGCGTAAGCTTGATCGCTTCGTCCGCTCCGGAGGCGCGCATGTTTGTAAGGTGCTTGCCTTTGATTACGTTGACGCTCAAATCGTTTCCTTTGGCGACATTTCCGACAACCATACCTTCATAAACTTCCGTGTTGGCGTCGATATATAAAGTTCCGCGATCCTGCATATTGTAGAGAGTATAAGCCAGAGCCTTTCCGGTCAGCATCGAGACCATCGAACCGACATCGTGCTTTTCGATTTCCCCGACGTGCGGCCTGAAACCGATCACCTGCGTGCACAGAATCCCCTCGCCTTTCGTATCGATCACGAACTCGCCGCGATATCCCAAAAGTCCGCGAGTCGGAATTTCAAAAATAAGTCGCACATTATTTCCGTCCTGTTTCATATTCATCATGATTCCCTTGCGCTTGGAAAGCTTTTCAATTACCGTTCCCGAAGATTCGCTCGGCACATCTATCGTCAATTCCTCAAACGGTTCCAATTTCTGCCCGTTTTCTTCCTTGATGATCACATGCGGCTGGGAAACCTGCAGCTCAAAACCTTCGCGTCGCATATTTTCCAAAAGGATAGCCACATGAAGTTCGCCTCGGCCGTATACTTTGAAAGAATCATTGGAAGAAAAATCCACTCGCAATCCCACATTAATTTCCAATTCCTTTTCCAATCGATCACGGATCTGTCGGATAGTCACGAATTTGCCTTCTTTTCCCGCAAACGGAGAATTATTAACCAAGAAATTAAGTGAAATCGTCGGCTCGTCCACATTGATCGCCGGCAGTGCCTCCTGCGCCTCTTCTTTGCAAATCGTGTCTCCGATATATACATCCGCAAGTCCTGCAATCATCACGATATCTCCCGTTGTCGCCTCTTCCACTTCCTTCCGATTCACGCCTTCGAAAGTGAAAAGTTTGACGACCCTTCCCTTCAGAGTTTCGCCTGAAGTTTTCTTGATAAGCACATCCTCGGCTTTCTTTATCTTTCCTTCATAAATCCTTCCGATCGCAAGTCGTCCCAAGAAATTATCATATCCCAGATTGAAAGGCTGCAAGCTCAAAAGCTTCTGTTCTTTCTCTTCGGATGATGCAGGCTGCACCTCTTCCAAAATCACATCCAAAAGCGGACTAAGATCTTTCGACTCGTCCTCAAGTTTCCGCTTGGCAATCCCATCACGGCCGATTGCGTAAAGCACGGTGAAATCAAGCTGCTCCTCGTTTGCGCCCAAATCCATAAAAAGCTCGAAAACCATTTCCTCGACTTCTGCAGGCCTTGCCGCCGGTTTATCAATCTTGTTCAGAACCACAATCGGCTTGAGTCCCAATTCCAAGGACTTTTTCAGAACGAACTTCGTCTGCGGCATCGGACCTTCCTGAGCATCAACAAGCAGCACTACCGAATCGATAGAGCGTAAAACCCGTTCCACTTCACTGCCAAAATCAGAGTGGCCTGGAGTATCCACGATATTGATTTTCGTGTCTTTATAGAAAACCGACGTATTCTTGGAATATATCGTGATTCCCCGCTCCTGCTCCAGCGCGTTACTATCCATACTGACATTATCATCCGCCATTCCCGTCTGCCTCATAAGCGCATCCGTGAGCGTGGTTTTCCCGTGGTCAACGTGGGCAATAATCGCAATGTTTCTTATTTCCATATTAATACAAATTTAAACTAAAAAAATCAGACCAGCTTTCACTGACGTCTCATTTTGGCATAATTTTTGAATGTTGTCAATAGAAAATGCCCGAATTACAAGTGCGACAGCAAATTTGAGGCAGGAACCGGTCTCCAAACCGGTTCTCTAGAGATTTAAAGGCTCAATATGGCGCAATTTTACTATAAACGGACAAAATCACAAAATATAAAATGTTATATAGAAGTCTTGCGCAATAAATGAAATATATCTTGAAATAAAACTCTTGGGACCGGGTTCGGAGACCCGCTCCCGCATATAAAATAGCAAATTTTGCTGACCCTTGACATTCGTAAGGTAAAGTAATATGATCTTGAAGTATCGGAGGATTTTTATGAAAAGAAATAGTAAAGAAACCAAACAAAACAAAAATGCACAGGAAAAAAAATCTGACTATGTAATAAATGGGCAAGAAGTAAATCATAGAAAAACAAGTCATGAAATATAAAAATCAAAGCACCCCCTCTAAAAGGCTTTCAAACTACTAAGTTTGAAGACCTTTATTTTTTTATAATCTTATTTTATCTACCGCCTTTACAAACTCCCCCATCGACCCCTCAAAATATCGCACCATCCTAATCGACTTCTCCTCCATAGTCCCCCGCGTGCCCGGCGGACTTATATTAAGAGAAGTTTTTTCATTTTTATACATCTCATTATAAAACAGCGTTTTTATACCGAATTTTTCCTCAATCCACCTTTGCTGAAACTCATCCATCACGATCGCCAAATCGCAATTTTCCAAAATATCCTTAGTAACCTGTGTTCGTTCGTGTCCCGAAACATCAATTCCCATTTCTTCCAGCCTGTCCAAATGAGCCATGCAAAAAGAACTGATGTCACTCGTCGCATCAGTCCCCGCAGAAGAAACTTCGATATCATTCCTGCCATTTTTCCGGAGCCAATCTTTCAAAAGATATTCCGCCGTCAAACTTCTGGCAATATTATCAGTGCAAATAAATAATATTTTGAACATATTTCAAAATTAAAAATCTCTTCTCCAAAACCATCTATACCAAGGAGCACACGTGCTTCCTTTTGCATCAATTTTCTTACCGTTAGAAAAAGTGATCTGAAAAGAATGATCTCTCTTCTCGCAGAGCGAAGAACAAATCCCGACAGGCCTCAAAACGCAATAATATTCCCAAACATAAAGCACAACCAGCACCGCCGCAATCGTAATCAGGATTATTTTATATTTTTTCTTTATTTGCATGAATAGTTTTGGGTTAATTGATAATAGCTACGCGTTTGACTTGTATCTGCCAAACTATATTTTTTAGACAACACCCCCACTTTGTCATTCCGAGCCTAGCGAGGAATCCCTCTCCTACAATAGAACTATGCGATATGGGCAAGATTTACTGTTATGAAGGGATTCTTCGGATTACCTTAGAATGACAAAAGGTAGGAATTGTTGCGAAGAATAAAGATATATTGTCTAAGTGTATAAATCCTAAGCTTATAAAATTCATTTTTCACGACAAAATTCCCTTAATAACCAAATCCTCCGCCCCTGTCTTTGAAAGTCCTCTTGCCATCAAAGTCTCAAGTTGGCGATTGTCAACTCCTCCAAGATTCGCCTCGTGCGTCACGCGTGCGAGCGGATGCAGAACCTCGACTTCGGGATAGGCTTTCACTTTGCCGTTTCCCTGCAAGATTTCCGTACAATCTACATGACCGAAAGCGCCGGCTGCCTTGGCAGTTATTTTATTATAGACTTCCGCTTTCGTTTCATCTCTTGCGGCGATGCGCGATCTCAGAACCGCTCGCGCGTTTTCACCGAAGAGTATAGCTCGCTCGCGAATATTGATGATGTCCTTTTCCCGACCGCTTATCTTTGTGATGAAATCACTGGAACTGTCCGCATCACAGAAAAGATCGTAATCAATATCGATAAGCCCGACCCTGCCTTCAATCAATTCAAAATCGGTCTTGAATCTCGCACCTTTGCCGATTTTCACCGTTGCATGCGGATAGACTTTACTGGTTCCTTTTTCGCTATGAATATGCTTTTCAAAATATCGAAAAGTCCCGCCGTCTTCGATTTTGATTTTGCCCTGCATCAGATGTTTGCTCGGATCGTTTTTCGGAAAGATGCAATGACTGAAAACATTCATCGAAGCGCCTTTACCGATCACGATGTTCATATTGATTCTCTGCACTTTTGTCTTGTGCAATATTCCAAAACAAAAATGCACCGGCTTCTCGATAATCACGCCCGGCAAAACTTTGACACTTATATCAACTCCGTCTTTCTGCTCTTTGAGTTTCAAGGCCAACCCTTCCACCCCATTTGAAGACAAAACTTTATTGCTATCAATAAAAAGACTGGCAGTTTCACTGTCTTCCAAAACACCTTCTATATTTGCCAGATTCAAAAGTTCGCTGATTTCTTTCATATTTATTTTTCTAAATTTTTCTTGGGCTTATAGATTTAAATTCAACACACCCCGCACACATTATGGCTGCGCCATAATTGCGCCACCCCTCTCGAGAGGGGAATCGATACCCTGTC
>Ga0224525_1000267_pt1 | contig 25356 bp, 18 predicted proteins | sample CFST100metaG_FD_179874 | JGI IMG/M metagenome (GOLD analysis project Ga0224525, IMG submission 179874) | Peat soil microbial communities from Stordalen Mire, Sweden - C.F.S.T100 | ecosystem: Environmental > Terrestrial > Soil > Wetlands > Peat | place: Sweden: Norrbotten County, Stordalen Mire...
ATTCATGATTTTCTTTTCGACATTTCGGATGCCGCGGCGGCCCATACGATCCCCTCCCCTCAGAGGTCCAATAAGCTTATCTTTGTAGTATAGCCTCCCAAGACTCAAAGAAAAGAAATATACAAAACAAGGACGGACGGATTTTTTTATTATTCAAAGATGCGTTTTTGTTAATCAATCGGTGAAAAAACAGCATAACCTAATGTAGTTTGCGTTACTTTTGACCATGGGATCTAAACGGTTTTTAGCGATACTTGGCTAAGAAATAGCGCAGGGCCTCCACCGCATTCGAAGTGACGGAATCGGCATCAAAAGGCTTAAAATTAGGCGTTGCGGAGTTGAGCAAAAGGTAATAAGAATCAGCGACAATTCCCGTGGAAGCGAATTCCAAAAGCCGACCGAAGGGATGGGCCTCATCATAAGAGGAATCCGAAGAATCGAAAATCTTCAACCCATAAGCGATGTTGCCGACTTTGTAATATTCATAGTCGTCGGTGGGCATCGTAGCGGTTCTTAGATCAATAGAAAAAGGCACGAATTTCGAGGTGACGCCCGTGGACGAGGCGTTATTAAACATCGAATCGAGGCCGCTTTCCGTCAAAACGATGAAATCACTTGCGACACCAAACTCGTCATAATACGAGGTCAAAGAAACGTCCGTGGGAGCATAATCGTAGAGATTGACTTCCACCACTCCTTTTTCTTGGAGATCCGCCAAGAGGTCCGACTGAAGGGTGTTGTCGTTTAAACCATAGGACTCAAAGAAAAAGTTGATCTGTTCATAGTCTTTGATGGAATCGATGGCGGAGATGGGCCAATACCATACGACGTAACTAAGACCGATGAAAAGAATGATGAGCCAACCCCAGGTCACGAAGTAATCGCCGATGTCTTTCTTGTTCGGGGCGAGGTTCATGTTTTCTCTTTCACCCGCAAGACGACGCCATCAAAGGCTTCAATCTCGTAGATGCGGCCAGCCTTCAGTTTCAAATCCGCCGAAGCTTCATAACGGTAATGCATCAAGGTCAATTTATCGACTTCTTTGCCCTCTAGAAACTTTGTTTTGAAGCCGTCAAAGGTTTCGTTTTCGGCCCCCAAGGAATCTACTCTCACGGAGTTGATCTGCCTCGACCCCGAAAGGGCGGTTTTGGAGAATTTCAGATAATGTTGAAGGGGCGATAGCATTTTCAGGAAAACGTAGGCGATGACGATGAGCCAAAGAGAAGTCAAAAAAGTTCCGCAGACGATCCAAATCATTTGGGTAGAACGGTTCTGAAATAGATAGGCAAATAATCCGAAAACGGCGAGAACAAGAAAGGTTCCAAAGAAAAAGACCAAAAGACCTTTTCTTTTTTTCTTAAGGATTTTTATTTCCTCAAGCGATATCAGGATAATTTCCATGGGATTATTGTACGTTGCCAAACGATCCCCGACTTAAGAAAAGCGCTCGGAGAATAAACTAGACGCTTTGCAGCGGGATCTTTAAACTCCGGGGCCGCTTCAAAAACGAAAAAACCAGCCTTTTGACGGATTTCTTCCGGCGTGCTTATTCGGCTTCGACCTTCGAAATTTCGATATCCATCCCCGAGATGGGAACGAAATCATCATAAGCCCCGCAATGGGGGCATTTGCGATCGTTTTTAGCGATATTGAAGCCATAGCCGCATTGGTTGCAGCGTCCTTTGGCGATGGTTTTGACCATCTTCAGTTTGGTGTCTTTGAAATCCGTATCCTGCACGGCGGCTTCCCAGCATTCCATCATATAATCGGGAACCACCATGGAGGCTTCCCCGACTTTGAGGGTAACGGAAAGAAGCCTCTTGATATGGTTTTTCTCGCAAACGCCTTTGAGGGTATCGATCAGTTCGAAAGCGATTCCCAATTCATGCATGGGTTACTTGAGGGACTCCTTCTTGGCGTTTTCCATTTTCGCGATATCATCCTTGCTCACAAATTTTATTTGGCCTTCTCCCATGAAGAGAATTTTGATGTTGCGGGCCAGAATATGCGGAACGCTCGTCGGGGTGATCTCCTCGTAGACCCGCCCTTTGACATTGAATCTCCGCTGGAGATGGATGGCATCGAACTTGCAGCGCGTCGTGCAAAGCCCGCAGCCAACGCACATGGTCTCGTTGACATAAGTACGGCCGCACTTTAAGCAGCGTTTGGTCTCGGCTGACACCTGATCGGCCGAGAAAACGGCACGGTCATCGCGCATCTTGTCTTTCACTTCGACATGGCGGACTTCTTGACGGGGGGTGTTGTCCCAGCCTTGGACGTCGATGTTGTCTTTGTCGAGAGCGTAATTGGCGAGATAGGGATTCTGGACGCGGCCGATGATCAGACTCTGTCCCTCATGGACATAGCGGTGCATCGATTCGGCGGCTTCCTGCCCAGTCGCGATGGCATCGATGGCAAAACGGGCGCCGTGATAGCAATCGCCCCCAGCGAAGATATCAGGCTCAGCGGTTTGATAGGTCAGCGGATCGGCCGCGATGCGACCGCGATTAACCACCGCTTTCGTCCCGTCGAGGAGGTGTCCCCATTCAAAGGACTGGCCGATGGCGGCCAAGAAATATTCGCAAGGAACGACGACCACATTGGTCTCGTCATATTGCGGATTGAACTTATGATCCTGGTCGAAGACGGAAGTGCATTTCTTGAGCACGACTTCTTTGAGAAGACCATTGCCATCGGCATGGAATTCCTTGACGCCCCAGGAGTTATTGATGACGACGCCTTCCTTTTCGGCTTCGGCGATCTCATCGTTGGCGGCGGTCATGATATCGCGAGATTCGAGGCAATAGAGATCGACTTTGTCGGCGCCCCAGCGAATCGCCGTGCGGGCGACGTCGATGGCGACGTTGCCGCCGCCCATGAGCACGACATGGCCATGGAGCTGCGGTTCGTCTCCGAGATTGACATGACGGAGGAAGTCAACGCCGGAAATGACGTTTTTGGCGTCTTCCCCAAGCACCCCGAGCGTGCGTCCGCCCTGAGCCCCGATCGCGACGAAGAAAGCTTTATAGCCTTGATCGCGCAGCTGTTGGATTGTGACGTCTTTGCCGACTTCCATGCCGGTCTTAAACTCCACGCCCAGCGCTTTGAGGCAATCGATTTCAGCGGCCACGACATCCTTTTCCAAACGGAAGGACGGAATTCCGAGAGTCAGCATTCCGCCTAGCTTGTTTTCTTTTTCGAAGACCGTGACGGAATAACCGTTTTCGGCCAAATAGTAAGCACAGCTAAGCCCTGCCGGGCCGGCTCCGATGACAGCCATTTTGAGGTCATGGAATTCCGGATGCTTGATTTTGGGAAGCACACGGGTGTCTTCGCTCATATCGAGCTGAGCCACGAATTTCTTGATCTCGTCGATGGACACCGGCTTCAGATCGCCGAGGGTTCCGCGCGTGCAAGCGTCTTCGCATTTCTTATTGCAAACGCGCCCGCACACCGCCGGAAACGGATTCTTGTGCTTAATGAGCTCCAGGGCTTCGGCGTAGCGGCCTTCTTTGGCCAACTCAATATAGCCTTCGATGGAAATGTGGGCGGGGCAGGCGACCTTGCAGGGGGCCGTGCCCGTGGCGTTCATAATGAGCTGTTTGTCAAAACGGAAATTCGGGTTCCACTTATCTGGCCCCCACTTATAGTCATAAGCGCTTTGCGGCTCCGCGACATTGATCGGGGTCTTGTTCTCGAGACGCTCGCCTAAGCGAAGGGCGTTCATCGGGCAGACTTCCACGCATTCTCCGCAAGCCACGCATTTATCCGGATCGACATGAGAAATATAGTTCGAGCGCACCATGGTGGCGGTATGGAAATACTCGCCGGTTCTCAAGGAGAAACAAGAACAGCCGCAGCAATCGCACAAGGCGTGGGTTTTGGCGTTCCCGTCAATGTTCGGTATCTCGTGCATCAAGCCATTGTCTTCGGCTTTCTTAATGATGGCGTAAGCCTCTTCTTTGGTGATCCGACGGGCGTGTCCTTGCTTAATGAAATCGCGGGCTCCTTCGTTGAACTGGATGCACATATCCTGTTCCAGGTGGCCGCAGCCTTCGCCCATGAGACGACGGGAGATGCGGCAAGAGCAGGGGGCGACCGATATGTCATCGGCGGTGTCGATGTAATGCTCGATTTTTTCATAATCCTGGGCTTGGGGGTCGTCGGCAATCGCCGAAGAAATCGGGATTACCCTCATGACGCCGTGGCCAATCGGAAGGTTGCCCGCCAAGGGGATGATTCGCTTGATCGTGTATTGGGCAAAGGATTGGGCGATAATCGGGTGGGCTTCGACGAGTTTGACGTTGTCGACGAGGGCTTCCATGATGCCCGGCACGAAAATCGGGATGTGGTAGCCTAATTGTCTTTTGCCATCGAGAAGCGGTAGATCGCGATCCTCGGGATCGACGCTCATCAAACCGAGCCAAGAGGCGTGATCCAAAATCGGGGAGATCTCCTCGACGCTCATGTGGTTCTTTTTGGCGAGTTCCGGCACCGAATAGTGCTTACGGAGCTTCATGGTCAAGCCCACTTTGGCTTCGTCGTCGCTGACGCAGCAGGCCAAAGCGTTGTATTCGGGGTCGCCCGGGATGACGTGAACGCCCGGCAAGTCCTGAATATGATTGCAGAGTTTGGTGATGATGGCCCGCTCGGTTTCACCGGCCGGGAGCGAGGCCTTCTTAGGACCGTTCTTGTATTCGTCTTCCGCGAATTTCTGCTCTAAGCGAAGCTCAGGTTGATTTGCCATGGTTTTTCTCCTTTTGATTTGCGGATTTATAAGCCTTGATTTGCTTAACGAGATAATCGGCTAAGGCATTCATGCCTTCTCCCGTTTTAGCGCTTAAGGGGAAGAAAGCGGCTTTCGGATTCAGTTTGAGGATTCTCGCCTCGGCTTTTTTGAGATCGAAGTCGAAGACCTGAATCGTATCGATTTTAGAGAAGACGATCGCTTGGCAAACTTGGAACATCAAAGGATATTTCAGCGGTTTGTCGTCGCCTTCCGGAATCGAGAGAATCGCCATATTGAGGGTCGCTCCGGTATCGAATTCGGCGGGGCAGACGAGATTGCCGACGTTCTCGAGGATCAAAAGATCCAGCCCTTGGGTTCCGATCCCCTCGCACCCCTCCTGGGTCATCTTGGCATCGAGGTGGCATTCCCCGGCGGTATGGAGCTGAATCGTTTTGACGCCGGTCTTCGCCTCGATCGTCTCGGCATCCACCGTTGCATCGATGTCCGCTTCCATGACCCCGATCGCCAACTGGTCTTTCAAGCGATTGATGAGCGAGACCAGAAGCGTGGTTTTCCCCGCGCCCGGGCTGGACATCAGGTTAATCAGAAAGACGCCTTGCCTTTTCAGGGAAGCCCGCAACTCATTCGCTCGCGCGTTGTTGTTGGCAAAGACGCTTTGTTTAACGGTAATGACGCGAATTTTGTCCATGGGGTTTTCCTTGCGAACCATTGTAATCCCAGCGAAAGGGATTAAGAAAAGATTAATAAAGAATTACCGGTATTCCGTAGGATTCAATATTTCCTTTAATGATAAAAGCAAGATGAGTTAAATCCTGTTTTGTTCGTTCTTTTTATGGGATTGAAGTCGATGCCAATTTTTATTTTTTGCCGATTTTATCGGCAAAATCTTCATAAATACGAAGAGGTGTGTCTGCACTTCTTAGGGGTTGATAACCTTTTTCGGATCAAGCAGCAAATCCAAAAGATTAAGATGATAGATCCCGTTCTCGCCATAGCCATTCGCGTCTAAGGTATCCTCGACGATGATTTTCTTAAAGCCGTCCGAGGTCTTGAGAAGGGGCTTGATTTCTTTTTCTTCTTTGGCTTTATCGTTGACGAAAACCTTGAGATAAACCTTCCGATCCATGAGATTGACGACGAAATCGATCTCAGAGGTCTTGTCCACCCGCTTCCCAGCCTTGTTCGTTTCGGTGTAAGTCATCCTTCCGACGTCGACGGAATAGCCCGCGACGGCAAGAGTGTTGTAGAGGGCTGTCTCCGTGGTGAAGCCGATGTCCCTTTCACGGAAGTTCAGTTTGGCATTCCTGAGGCCCACATCGACGGAATAATATTTGTTGAGCGAATCGAAGTACGCCTTGCCTTTAACGTCGTAGGTCTTGACCTCGGAAAAGAGGTAGGCGTCCATCAGGTAGCCGATGTAGGCCTTGATGGTGTTGTAGGAGATATTGGCCTTCAGCTTGCTGTTGATGGCGTTGGTGAGCTTCTGGACATTACTCGTGTGGCCGCTGGTGGAATAGAGCACGTCGATGAGCTCGTCGAAGATGTCCTCGCGCTCGATCTTGTTCCGCTCGACGATATCCTTGACGTAGGTCGTCTTGAAAAGGCCTTTGAGGTAGACGGCCCGGTCCTCTTCCCTGCTAAAAAGGTAAGTTCTGGGGAGGCCGCCGAAGCGGAGGTATTCCTGAAGGGCCTCGTGCTTGTCGCCGCCCCTGCCTTCGTAGAATTCCTGAAAAGTGAGCGGATTCACGTGGATCTCGTTCGCCCGGTCTCGGAAGATCGTCGCCACGTCTTTCGAAAGAAGCTTGGAGTTCGACCCGGTCACGTAAAGGTCGACGTTCTTCATCGCTGCGAGGGAAAGAACCGCCTCGTAGAAAGTGATCTTGTTCCCTTCGGTCTGGCTTTCCTTTGGGAGATACGGGTTTGGGACGGCCTCGACCAGGGTGATTTCGTCGATGAAGACGTAATTCTTTCCGCTGGACCGCAAAAGGCTTTTCACCTTTTTCTCGAGTTCGATGGGATTGCGGTAGGCGATGTTCTCGGCGAGCGAGAGGTCGAGGTCGACGATGTTCTCCTCCTTCACGTCATGGCTTAGAAGATAGGGCCTATAGATGTCGAAAAGGAGGTAGGTCTTGCCACTCCGGCGGACGCCGGTGATGACCTTGGGGATCCCATTGTCCTTAAGCGAGATCAGCTTATCGAGATAAGACGGCCTCTGAAAAATCATCATAATACCTCTATTGAAGATTTTATCCACATGTGGAAACTTTCTTCACTAAGAATATTATATCGATGCTATCCTGCAAAACAATACTCTTACATCGTTTATTTCTGCTATCGTCCTAGATTGGCAGTAATGGTCACCCTGAGGAGGGGTCAGCGCTTCTGGGATGGAGTTCTTACTCCCATCGACGATGAGAATCTTGCCATCCTGCCGAAGTTTAAGGAGGGTCAGTTCGATGGCGTCGAATGGTTTGAAGCTCGTCTCTTTCATAGCCATTCGCAGTCTTTCAACGCCATTTTTCATTATTTGGATAAGAATATTAAAGAGGCAAAGCCATTTAAACGACTTCGGCTTCGAAATACCTCGGAATGGCGATGAATCGTTTCTCGAGAAGACCCCGTCGTTTGTTGAAGGCGTTCTATCTCAATTCCTGATATGTCATCGAATTCGGGACGGGGGCCTTCCGACGAGGAAATGACGGGAGCGTTATTCCCGTTTTGCTTTCTTGGATGTTTTCTTCCAAAGAACCAAAGGATGATTGGCCATCCTTTTGATGAATTCCGGATCCGATGAAAGCAAGGAAAAGTCGAATTCTTTCTTTTGCGCTCCATGTTTGCTTTCCATCTCAGCAGCTCGTCCATCGCCTTTCGTTTCATTTAAGACCCCCTAAAATGACATTTATTATTATTTTTACAAATGTATTACGCCACTTTTTATTTCATTTTAAACAACGATTGTGCCGCTTTTGATTAAAAAAGAAGATGGGTTCTAAAAAGAGTCGACAAGAAGGGGGCCTCCGTCCATTAGGCGCGGGTCACTCTGGTCGAAACGAATAGAGCCTCCGATCAAGCAGCCGCGGAATCTTACAAGTCATGAAATCTTGTTTGCCAAAAACAACGCCGTGGCCGAGGCTTCCTAAATGGATAAGGCAGCGCAAAGGATCAAGATAAGTTCAATTGTCGGATCGAGAATAGGCGTTCTTCATTCGAAGGCTGACTTCATAAAGAACTTTGTCTAAAGCCTTCTGCGTTTCCTCTTTGACCATCGAAGCGATTTCTTCGTTCGCTTTTTCCAAAGCCGGGGAATCCTCACCGTTTACGAAGAGGTCATCGTGTTTTTTCAAAAGTTCGTGCCCTCGCGAAGCGACGGCGTTCTGATAACGCTCGATGGCCATCGCTGTGGCGAGGAAATGGGCATCCGCCAAGGCACCAAGCAACCGGTTGGCCCAGTAAAAGCTGTTGGTGGACACCTCAAGGGTGGTGTTTGAGAAGTAGTCCGGGATTTTCTGAACGTTCGCATAAAGAGGCACCAACGCGTTGAACACGTTTGAGCCGAAGGCAATCCACTCGATCGCGGCGATTTCTTTTTTGACGCCGGGGCGAATCTGAAGCAGCGAAAGGAAACTCGTTCGGTTCACGCCGATGGGACGATAAGCGCCGCGAAGGGTAGGATCGCCATATTTGGCATAAGGATCATAAGGCGTGCCCTGGAAATGCGAAGACAAGGCATATTTCATGTCCTCGATCGTGATTTTCCTTTCGGGGACTAGGCTCCAAGGGATGTCATCAGATTCAGGAGTGAACTGGGCATTTTCGCCATCCCAGCGAATCGTCCTCGGATTGAAGCAACGTTCAATGAACCAAGCCCGAGGCGTGTTATAGCAATGATCGCTGTCGTCGTGGCTTCCAAAAGCCAAACGCGGATTGAAGGTTCCGTTTAGATTGAGATTAAGGTTATTCTTCTTGAGGAACTCTTTGAGATCGGGCGAACAGAGATTCTCTTTTTGCTCACCGAAAGCGTCTTTCAAATCAAAGGAATCAAGGCCGAACTGGTTAGGCATCGTCACATAACGATCGTCTGGAACTCGCTTGGCGATGAAATGATGCCCTCCAATGGTCTCAAGCCACCAAATCTCATTCTTGTCGTTGAAGGCGATTCCGTTGGGCTCATAGGTCCCGTATTTTTCTAGTAAGGAGCCCAAGCGAAGCACGCCTTCCCTCGCCGAATGGATATAAGGCAGAACCAAAACGACGAGATCTTCCTCGCCGATGCCACCAAGGATTTCTTTATTTCCGTCCTTGGCAGGGAGGCGTTTGATATAAGGATCCGCACCTAAGACACGGGGATTCGTCGTGATGGTCTCGGTGGCGGTCATGCCAACGTTCTCCTCGTTTATTCCGCTGGCCGCCCAAACGCCTTCGCTCGTGTTAACGTTCGGCATCGCGGTGTAGCGAAGAGGACTCTCGGGAAGCTCTATTTCTAGGCTCGCAATCGTGGATTTGTAATGCCTGGGTTGGTCTTTCGGCTCCACCACCACTAGTTTCTTAGCATTAAAGACACCCGACGTGGAATCGTCGTTTCTCGCGATCATCGTCGAGCCATCATAAGTCGCGTTTTTCCCTACCAAGATTGTTGTGCATGCCATGATTCGTCGCTCCTTGTTTTCTGTCTTTTCTATTCTACTTCAACGACATAATGTCCGCTGAGGCGATTTTGTAGAATGCCTTTCGCCTAAAAACAATGGCTGCTCCGGGATAGAGCACGGAAAAACCCCTGGATTTCTTTCAAAGAATTAATAATCTTCTGTAAAATAAACACATGGAGGAGTCATCGTTTTTCACTATGCTGTGTTGCGGAAAACATCAAGGCACTTAAAAAGAAGAAAATGGGTGTCAACCGAGAAATTGTCTTATTGAATCGATTTACTGATTGGATAAATGGCATTTCTATCGGCGAATCCACCGCGTCTTCTCATCATTCCTTGTCTTATCTGAAATAAAGTGTTTCCGTTTCAGTTATTGTGCCTAGTAATTCTATTTTTGCTTTTCCGTGTTTATCACTTAATCTAACTACAATGATCCAAGAAAATCTCGAGAAGAGACCATCCCGTTTGGCGTATCAAGATAAAAGCCCCATTTTGTAAAAATCTTAACGATTTTATTCGGAACGTTGATCAACAACCAAATAGATTTTGCCTTCTTCTCGATAAATAAAACATCTTGAACCGTGCAGCAATCGTTATGTAATGTTGACCATGCCACTATTTTCCATTTGTGGATGGAAAAATCAAAATATTTGGCATCTTTTAGGATTTTTTTCATTTCGAGGAATGGGCCATAAATGGTGCTTTTTGTAAAAGCAAATGGCGAGCTTTCGCCTGCTAGTAAAAGGGCGTCGGTCGGATCAGTTTTCCCATCGTTAAAAAAGAAATCGCAATTTTCCTGGCAATATTTCCGCAAATTAAAGTGATCGGTTTCTGCTAACGAACTAGACACTTGATCGGAAGCGTTTAGGGGTTGATCAATTTTTTTTGCGGATTCATTAGCTGGATTTTGATTGTCAAAAATCATTTCGTGCTTTAACTGAAACTCATAGGATTTGCTCTCTAAAATCTTGTCTATTCTCTCAATGATTTTACCAATTTCACCAACATCGAAAGCGGCTTCGAAACAAACCGTGTTGTCTTTTGGAGAAATCCTGGCTTTAATTTTTAGATGTGTTAAAGAATCTTCGGGGATCGAAAGCCAAAACCAATAATGATTTGGAACGCCTGAAAAGTAAGTCGCCTTGAACCCGAAGTAATTTTTCAAATCCAAACAAGATATCCCAACCCAAAATTTTCTATAGTGCTCAACAAAAGAATCGATGATTGTCTTTTGGTCCAGACTTATTTTTTGATAAAAAGAGTCGTTTTCGTCGGCCGTGCTCTTTTCGGCAAGAGCCACCAAATAGTCTTTATGCGAAGTTGAATAAAGAATCTTGTCACCGTTTTCGTGTTTTATTAGAAAACCATCAGCCGCAAGACCATCACAACAAGCGGCAACATCCAAGATTCCCGCTTTTTTTAATGAACCGCAGACATCAGGATGGGCTTTGTATATCGAATAATAAGGGCTTAATTCGGTTCCTCTTACAAAGGATGTGATGGTTCTTGAATACGCTTTTAAAGAAGGGATTCTCTCCCCTTCAATATAAACGATTGCACGATAGATTTTTTCGGCAGCATCACGTCCAGGGTTCATTTTTTAGTCTTCGTTTCCTTGGTATTCCAAGACGATGGTGGAGATCAAATCGGAAAACTCTTTATAATCGTGGACTTTATCAAACATTTTCTCAACCTCGACAAGACCACCATAGGCGTAGCTTAAAAAATAGTTGAACTCTATGTCTGTCACGCTTTCGGGGACATCGGTGAAGGCTTTTTTAACCCTCTCATCCTTACATAATTCCAGTTCGGGATCAGTCAAAAGCATGAGTCTATATAGATAAGTAAAATCTTTAGAACGTGGCCTCCAAGCGGAAGAAAGGATGCTGGCCTTGCTCTTTTTTTCGATAGCAGAAAAATCCGTCTGCTTTATTTTGGCGTTTTTGGCAAGACCGATAGCTGCCCCAGCATATAGACAGTCGATATATGTCCCAAACGGCTTTTGAGCAACGGCACTGTCAATTCCGTTGGAGACTTTCCATTCTTCACTATCTTGATCGGATGTGGCGGATAATTTTTTGATGATTCGAGCATAGTCACCATAAATTAAAACATCATCGTTGAATAAGGTGCTCATAATTCATCCTCCTCAAAATGGGAGTCGGTACTTGTCTCGTTGGTTTTCAATGTATAAGACTTATCAATAAACGGTTTAAGGACATCGATTGCGAGATCAAAATCCTTATCCAATAACGTAATAATTAACTGGCTGCAGTATTTTGGTAGTTCTGTGCAAGCCCTCTTAATATCTCCTTTACTCAAATAGGAAAACGGAGCATCCATTACAAGCGGATAATCGTCAGGCTCATCTAGGTCAACGCCTTCTGCGCCGCCAATCTTATCTTTATTCTTCGCAAGATAAATCAAACCACCAACAAAGGCCAAGTTTTTCATGGTCTTTTGGCCAGTGGACAACGATATTCTTTGATCGTTCTGATAAGGTTCTACGTTATAGTTGACTTTATTCAGCCGCAATTCTGTTTTGTCGGTTCCAACAATGGCATGGAACAAATTATTAACTTGTTGTTCCAAAGTTACGGCAATTCCTTCTTTTTTCTTATCCAAACGAGTTTGTGCCATATCTCGAACGGAAGAAAGATAGTTCAAATACATTTGAATGTGACGATTCTTCTCCGAAGCATCCGAATATTTATCAATCTTTTCCTTAAAACCGCTGATTTTTGTTTCGTTTTGAGGAATGATGTTACTTTCAGAATAATTAATTACGGCCTCATTTCCACTTTTCGTGTATTTTTTTTGTTGAAGGTCACGTTGCCAGGCGCCTATATCTCCGTGAAATCCCTCCAGTTTTTTATTAATATCCTCAAGTTGTTTTCCAAAACTTTCGATGCTTTGAATGGTCTTTTTTAAATCTGCAGCGTCTCTGGAAAGCTGATAGGCCGAGCTATCAACAGCGTCAACCTGATCATTAAAGCGGTCGGTAAAAGATTTGAGAGATGCGCTAAAGTCTTTTGGGGAAAGGTAATCTTTTTCTTCTATTAGGTGCTTGTAATAGTCGCCCCCTAATTCAATTTTTTGGCCGCAAACGCAAACGCCTTTTTGAATGATTTCATCGACCGATTCTCCAGTTAGATGTTTATAGGCACGTTCGTTCGTTTTAATGTTTGCATATTCGACTGTTAGATTGGCTTTTTTATAGGCCAAAACACTAAAAAAGCCGGCTAATCCAACGGACTCGCTCGAATCGCATCTTTTTAACAAACTTGGAAACAAATCATCGCGGTGTTTCTTCAGTTCCGCTATTTGTCTCGTTATCTGCCGAGCTTTTTCTTGCAATTCGGCAGATTCCTTATTGGCGTCGATTTGATCTTCTAAATTAGTTATTTGACCGTTCAATTCCTCGATGTTCTGGCGGAGTTGTTTATTATTGTTCCGCTCGGTTTCAATTAATCCTTCAAAATAGCTTTTCTGTTCTTTCAAATTGCCAACCTCTTCGAAATTAGATGTAGATTTTTTGTCTTCAAACCGTTCAACGAGGCGGCCGGCAACTCCATCAGAAAAATATTTAATCAATTCCTCGCGGACGTTTAGATTCATTATGTTTCTAACGGCGTCTTGGAGATTGGACTTCTCGGCCACATCGTCGATTTTGTTGTTCTCGCCATCGTAGAAGAAGTAGCATCTAAGATTATCTGGAAGAATCTCGTTGATTTCGTTATCGACCTGCTCGAGAGGAACGGAAGTTGGATTTCCTTCCTGCGTCATTTTTATCATGTGACGAATCGGATCTTTTATTACTGGAGAAAAATAACCTTCATTCAAGTTCCGAAAATAAGTAAAGGCTTGCTCAGTCTTAATGACATAGCCAAAACCATTATGCTCGAGTTCAACGGTAACACTGACAGTCTTTTTATCTCCGGGAGACATAAACTTCTCAGCATCTTTGTTTACCAAAATAGGATCAGTCTTAAAGCTGTCGTCGCTCCTATAAAGGCACCAAAGAAATGCCTTAACCAGGGTAGTTTTCCCGATATGAGTTTGACCATGGACGATGGTCACCTTTTTGCCAACGACGTCAGTAAAAACAAGTTTTTCTTTTTCAAACTGTCGGAAGTTACTTAACTCAATGGTTTTAATTTTCATTGTCAATAACCTCGGTGACGATTTTTTCAAGGGCGCTAGTAATTTCGGTTTTAGTGGCCCCATTTCTCATCAGGCGCCGCAGTTCTTTTAAAGAATCGACATAAATCTCGATAATCTTTTCCTTGTCGATTTCTTCGGCTTTAGTCATAGTTTTCCCCCTCTGGATCAAAAACATCTAATCCATAAGCGCTTCTAATATCGTCCTCTATTTTAGAACTATCGGCCGAATTATCCGATAGTTTTGCAAACTCAATCACCCGACCTAGCTCTCTTTTAGCGATGGAGGATTCAATTTTCTTTCTTTCGCTAGACAAAGAGGCGACGTCGTTAAGGGGCCTTGAGACGGTAACAAAATCGAAAATCTCAGCATAGGGTTTTTCGGTAGGATTAAAGAGCCTCAAAACTCTGCCTCGCCGTTGGATATATTCTTTCGGGTTTGTACTGCTGGCCAAGATAAAGGCCCTTTGAATGCATGGAATATTGACGCCTTCGTCTAAGCATCTGATTGCGACTAAGGCGTTGATAACCTTGCCTTCAAAATCGATTTTGGCCTGCGTTCTTTGCTCATTGCTCTCCAAAGCGGTAAATCTCTCAACCCTCATGCCCAAATCATTCCAAAGCATGTTTATGACGCTTTTAATCTGGGTTTCTTCGGCAGGTTCAGCTACATCGGAATATGAAACTGCCCCGCAATACACCAAAGAATGGTATTCATCCTTGTATGGTTTAATGACCCGCCTAAGTGTTTCGAGTTTAGCTTTTGCCCCAGCGACAATTAGCGCTCGCTTTATCAGAAGCATTTTTAAGTGATCTGATGAACCAAAATCTTCATAGGTAGAGGCTTTCCATATCTTTTTGCTAAGTTCGATGTATTGATCTAATTCTTCTGCGTCCAAATTCACAAGAATTGGATAATAACGATAATGGGACAAATAGTGTTCCTCGATGGCGCGCGCCAAATTGTAGTGAATGGAGGGCTTCCCGAAGAAAGAATAAAGTTTTTGGGTTCCAATCTCATCCCCGTGTCTGTCCATGGTCGCCGAAAGGCCAAGCCTGAATTTAAAATCAATGTTTAAAACCTGGCTGATTTTCCCAGCGCCTAAATTGTGGGCTTCGTCAGCCACGAAAATTACGTTATTAATTATTTCATTAAGTCCTTTTAAAACAAAATCATGCATTAAACTGTCGACGGTTATGACCATACATTCAAATTTAGATTGATGAAGCCTAATCGAAATAACAGAATCCTCAAATTTTGAACGCCATTCTTTAGAATTGCCAAAAGCAAGAATTGGCCGCATGGAAAATTCTTGGCAATCTACGGCCCACTGGGTAACAAGATGCTGATAAGGAACCACGATTACGCAAAAAAAGCGCTTCGTTTTAACGTCTTGGTCGTGAACCAGCGTCGTTACGGCGCCTAACGCCGTATACGTTTTGCCCGTCCCAGTAGCCATATCAAAGTAACCTTTGTATCCGTTCGCTTTCCAGGTTTTGACGGCAAGGTCTTGATAATCATGCAAATGAATGTCGTTGAATTTCGGCAGCTCTTCTTCGTTAATTCTTGTTTCAATTATTTTTTTGCGGTATTCCGTGTCGATTTCTTCAATTTTTTCTTTAGGCCAATAATCCGTGTATTCAAAGATTTTTTTCTTAACCGCATCGGGGAAATTAAGCGTGTCAACACCGAAAGCGGAAGCGCTGCCATTCCACAGCTGATCGAAATGGAATGATTTTGCAAAACACCGACTGTACGGATCTTCTCCTTTCCACGAGCAAAACACATCGAATTGCTCATAGTTGTTCATCAATCCACACGGAGTTTCGTTGTTGGACCCCGAAAAGGCAATACAGTTTCCGGCAGAATCTCTGAATAGCCCCGTTTTCTCATGCAGAATTCCGTGCTTAGAGTTGCTATGAACGACAACGACCTTGACATCCAAAATATCGTGCGATATCAAATAACTAAGGAGGCAAAGATATCCCTTGCCAAACTCCTCGGTTGGATCATCGAAGTGATTTAACATATCTTCGGAGACCAATTTTCTTTCGTCGTAGCCCCTCTGGATCGCTTCCTCATCTTCTTTTGAAAGCTGAGTCGAAACGATCAATCGCATTTTCCCGCCGTTTTTGATAAGGGAGGACAAGCCTTTCCCAACAATCTGAAAGGTCACGCCAGAAAAGAACCCGACAGCCCGGTCATAAGAAACGGAGCGCTCTAAGCAAGGGATGTAAAAATCTTGGACGAGATCGTCTTGGTAGGTGTGATACTCGTTCTGAAGATTAAGCTCATCCAAACCTTTCATTTAAAACCCCTTTAACACTTCGACAAATTCATCTACCTGCTGTTTCGTGTTAAAAGCCCCGAAACTGCATCGAACTGTTCCTGAGTATTGTAACGAGGAGATAAACTCGTGAACAAGTGGGGAACAATGGTATCCGGTTCTAACCGAAAAACCAGCGTCGTTAAGCATCATGCCGATTTCTTCTGACGAATGCCCTTTGATGTCAAAAGAAACAATACCATGTGAAATTATACCACTAGGGCAAAACACAATAACCTTACAAATTTCTATAAGTTTCTTTTTAAGATACTCGGCAAGTTCAATTTCGTGTTCAGCAACGTTCCCCTGTTTCAAAAACTCGATGCTTGGTAATAGTGACGAAATCGCAACCACATTCGGACTACCAGCTTCATAACGACCCGGTAACTGTCCGGGCATCCCCTGATTTAAAGAGTCGGAGCCGGTCCCGCCGCTTTTTACAACGGCTAGATGCCGATCATTAATAACCAGAAAACCAGCAACGCCAAAGGATCCGTATAAAGACTTGTGCCCAGCAAAAACAATGTAAGAGCACAAATTCCAATCCGTTATCGGAAAAACACCATATCCCTGCGCAGCATCTAAAATGTTTACCGCCTTATATTGACTAGACAATTCAAAGATTTCTTTGCAAGGGAGAGCAAAGCCGGTCACATTGGAAATCTGGGAAACAAACACGGCTGCTGGTTTCTTCATCACAAACATTTGCCGGAGTTTCTCTTGCTGCAAAGACCAGTCGTTTTTATCAAACGGAATTATTTCAATTCGGATTCTGTTCTCTTTTTCGAGCCTTTTTAATGGCCTTACAATGGCGTTGTGTTCAAAAGGAGAAATATAAACTGTGTCCCCCTCGGAAAGACCCATTCCCAAAATCAAAAGGTTAAGGGCTTCTGTGGCGGAAGAAGTGAATACTACTTTAGAAGGATCCAACTCCGGTATGAATGAAGCGACCGCCTTTCTAGCTTTTTGAATCACGTCACTAGCCGTTTCGCTCTCTTTTGATTCGCCTCTCCCAGCATTGAACGCCAAACTTCTGTTCGCTGTGTCCAGTTGCAGATATACAGATTCAGGTTTTGGAAAGGTGGTGGCCGCATTATCAAAATAAATCATTGCTTGCCTCCCTTAATATCCTTTATCACATTGGCCAAGGCATAAACGATGTCGGCCTCACCGATACTGCTCCCAAAACTAGCGATACTCGTTCGAATTGAATTCTCTAAAACGCCGACGAGAGGTGAAACGTTTTTTGGTGCGGAAGAGGATGAGATTACTTCGCTGACTTGACTCCGCAATTTCTGTGCTTCTTTAGTTGAGGAAGTCTCGATGAAATCTTCCCATTTAAGCAGCCCTTCTATGAACGCTTTCTTTGTCCCGGGAACCCAATCTTCGAAATAAGAACCAACAATATAAAACGAAATCTTGCGAATCAAACTCGCATCGTCATACAGGTTGCTTGTCACCAAATAATCTGCCAAAGAACAATAAGCTTTGTTCCCAATCAGCGTTCCTACTTGGTAATTATTTTTAGCAAGGATATTTTTCAAAAACGAAAGTAGATTCTCGTTATTAACGCCAAGGCTTCCGTATAAATCCCAGAATTCGTTTTTGGAAATCTGGTTACCGATGTCGGTTAAACGTCCAATTTCTTTCCCCACCGCTTCTATCGTCTGGTCAAAAGTTTTAGCGTGAAATAACGTTGGTAAAAAATAAAACAAAACATCAGACGGATTCAAATCATATTGCGACAATTCCCGCAAAAATTGTTCATCAATGCTGTTGATGGTAACTGGGTATTCGGCTTTTGTGGCAGTTCTAGTGATCTGGGGAAGATTTCGTTCCCAATTTTTAAACAGGGCAAGAGCCGTTTGAAGATTGGCGTTGGCCGACGTTTGAGCCTTGCCACCGAGGATGCTAATTGTGGCCAAGAGATAAGCGCTACGCTCTTTGGCGTTCCCGTCTACTTTAAAATAGTAATCTTCGGTCACTCCCTGCAATGATTTACCCAAATTAGTCGAGTCAAGCTCAATTTCCTTATTGTGGAAATATAGAGTTACCGTCGAATCGTCATATTGGTTAAGACCGGAGATCGCTTCCGCAACGAGGAGAGGAAGAACTCCGATTCTAACGCCATAGGGAGCAGAAGTCAGTTTTTGCACGATTCCGCGTACTCCGATTATCTTTTCCTTATTTTCAGATATCGTTTTATGAAATAACTCAATAATTGGCTTAATTTTGAAGGCCTCGTCGGGAATTTTGTCGACAAAAATCTTTTTGATTGTTTCTTCAGGAGAGGTTTCCGAGTACAAATCTCTCCATTCTTCATTAAATTTTTCCCCCGATAAAATATAATCGACAACATTGTTTCTAGCTTTCAAGTACTGGGGCGTAACGTTGTTGCGATTGAGCATTTCGTTGTTGATAAGAGGCGTGGCATAGTAAACCTCTTCGAACAAAGAATTAATCCTCTCGGACGTTTTACTTCCGGTCAATTTTACGCTTGAAAACAAAGAAACAGACTCTTCGGAAAAGGCGTCTTGAACAATTTGAAGTATTTCCGATTCGCACTCATCAATTACAACGGAAACGGCATCATAAGCAATTCCGTTGCCATTTGATTCGGCCATTTTTAAATAGGCTGCGTAGTATTTCAAAAGTTTGGTCAAATTATCACAGTTGATCGCCTTACCCACCTCAACTGTTACTTGGGAGTCTTTGGCGCGGTTCAAAACCTCTTGCACTTTGGAGGAATCAATAGGGGCCCCAATTATCCTAAGAATAAGAATGTCACAATCTGGCCGAAAACCAGAAAAGTTGCTTAATTGCAAAAAGGTAGAATAATGCAAATATGAATATCTGCAATAGCGCGTGATGCGATGCCGGACGTTGTAAGCGTTTGGCAAATAATAATCTTTCTTTTCAAGTCTATTTAGGTATTCAATCGGATCTACATGCCTTAATTCTTTTGCCAAAAGATTTTCAGCTTTGTAATTAATCTCTTTGCTGCCGACTAGCGAAAAATCCAAGGATCCATCGAAATAGTTTTCTCGAATTATGCCGACTTGGATTAGTTTTTCAATAATTGAAGTTATGGCTTCGGTTTCGACCCCTAAGGCCAAAGAAATAACTTCTCTTGTAGGTTTAAGCACGCTGGGATCATTAACAATTTTGAGTAAAGTAATGACTTTAATGATTTTTTGAGACCAATCATCCCTTTGTTCGCGTAAAGCGGCATCGGCCAAATAGCATTCGTTCTTGATGGTTTGATCGTCGCTTAAAGATATTTGTTCCCGAAAATAATCGTAGATGGCGTCAGCCCCCACAAAAAGAATTCCGTCTTTCTGGCAAAGCCGCCAAAGACCATTGGTATCTTTGCCACTAATAAAAGTAAAAATGGTACGTTCGTTTTGTGCGACTAATTCACTTACACGAATCAACAGGCACGCGGCAACGGGCGTAAGAGGATAAACCCCTTTGGAAAACTCTTCAAAATCATCCCCTGGATCCAATAGACCAAGGTTCTTTGAAGAGTCATAAAGCCATGGTCTTTCCTGGCTAATTTTTTGAAAGAACGTTTGAAAACCAGGATTCTTCTTAATTGCATTTGAGATTAATTCGGTATTTTCTTTCATTCCGCGGTGAAAACGGAACGTTAAGAAGCGGCCATCAACCGTCTTTAATAAATCTGCCGTCCTACTATTGTTTGCACTGTATTGAGTAATTGGTTTGTGGGCGATACAGCATATGTTCACTGAATAATTGCCATCTGATCTATTGGCCATCTCAGCAAAATCTTGAATAAACTTCAGATCTTCGCCAAGGTGTCTCGATTTCGATTCAAGAAACTTACTAAATTCATCAAACACGACAAAAATTCCGGTAAATTCCTGCTTTTTAATCTCGTTGGCAACTTCTGAATAAAGCCTTGGAGCATCCTCGTTGACCAGCGGGTTAAACCTTTGGCCAATCGAAACGCAGTTATATAACGAAACAAAATCTTCGTATCCTGAAATAGAATGAGAATACAGAGAGTTTCTAAGCTCGTTCAAATCGCAGTCTTTTTTGCATTCAGCAAGCCTCCCCTTCGAAATCACCGGGTCATTCATCCAATAATCCAAAATGCTTACGCAGTCATCAAAAGTGGATTTAGGAACGAAAGTATCCAAATGATTCGATAGAAGCGATTGGCGGAGAGCCACCATGAATGATTGTTTAAGATTATCATAGTCAGAATTGACTATAACGGGCAGATACCGAATTTTTTTGGCTTTAATTTTCAGAATGGTCTTCCCCAAAACAGGGTCAACCGAATTAACTTTGGCCACAAAGGATTCTGTCTCGTCCTCGTCAGAGATACTACAAACCAATTGCAGCAACGAAAGAACCAAAAAGGATTTTCCCTTCCCATAGGGTCCAACCAAAAACGTCGAATGATTATCGTTGCCGAGAAGGCCTAAAAAATATTCTCCTAAAACTTCACAAATGTCCGATGTCGGAATGTAATCTTGAAGTTTTCCGCTTTTGTAGAGGTCAAAATCAATGTTGACTGATTTTTGAAATTTATCGGTCACTTTTACATAATCTGATATTTTCATCTTTTTGCCTCCGCGTCATCTTGAAATGCGTCCTTTAACGAATAGGATTTTCTGTTGAAGTAAATAGTGTTCAAACCGGCGGTCTTAACAACGTTGATGTAACCCATATTGGCGAGTTTCATCAAAATAGCCATGAACAAATTCCTGTCCAAGTCAAAAATATGACAAGGGCCGTTGGTCAAATCAAGTGAATCCTCGAAGGCAACGGAATCCACATTTCCAACCGCTTTTCTAAACGAATAAAAGACGGCAAACGGAGAGATTATTTTCAAACTGATGCTTTGCTTGCAATATTCATCTCGACCTTCTTGCTTAACTAGGCCCAAGCGTGACAATGGACACTCAACATTGTCCTCAGGATCTTCTTTTCTGCTCCTTACATACGACCTAACTAAAACACCAAAATCATCCTCGATATAATCCACCTTGACATCATCTGCTTTCCGTTCATAAAAGAACTTTTGGGCATCCTCGATGAAACTTTCCTTGCTGAAAATGGCACAAGACGGTAAACGGTTGAAAAGAATCCAAAAAAGTGGGGTATGTTCGTCATTTGATACCAGCTGAGTGTGTATAAGTTCCCAAGAAAAATCTTTTTCAAGGAAGGGATCGTATTGTTCAATTAAGGTGCCAAAATCGCTAAGTTCAGTTCGCTTTTTTTTACCGGTTTCTGTGATTCCAGCGGCATCTAACCAATATTTAAGAGAGGGGACCATGTTTGAACCGATACCCAAAGAGATAACGCCAGTCGCTTTTGAAAAAACGTTTTTATCCGGAGTCCGCTTAAGCTCTACGATTGCTTTTGGAATCCATCCATTTCTAATTGTGAAGGATTGGCTGCTTTTGAAATTAAAATTGTTTCCCATTTTTAACCCTCAATACTTTCTTCATGTAACATCCGCTATCAAAATGCGCAACACATTCGAGACAATGACGACATTTATCTGAATCAACTTCGTAGCAAACTGAATCCGTTGAAACGTCTCCGTTGGCTAGATTTTTAACTAAAATTGCGCCAAACGGGCAAATCGATTGGCAGGCCCCGCAAGCGATACAGGTTTGAAATTTCGTGATTTGGTCGGAAACCAAAAGTTCGGCTGCTTTTTGAACTTTGAATTTTCCTTTATTTGAAAGAACGGCTACACGCAGATGCCGAGTTCCAATTTTACCTCGAAGTTGAAGAATCGGCTGCTTGGTTTGGCAATCCAAGACATAGACTTCACCAAGTGTTTTGTTTCCCATTTCAAAATCGAGGACGCCAAAGGGTTTAAATAATGTGTAAAGACGTTCGTCAATCGGTCGAATAAGGTCAAAATTTATCGCTTTTTCGTCGAAGGCGCACGGTTTGAATTCTACGACCGTATTTTTGGCCATATCAAGACCGTTGCCGCCTTGTCTAGCTTTCCACATCCCTTCATCTACATATGTCTTCCAGTCTTTTTTTCCGACACGTTTTGCAAAATCATAAAGCGTAGATTGGAATTTTTTAAATTCTTCTGGCATGTAAATTGAAGAGAGATAACCAGACCAGTCGCTATTGTTTGGGCAGCACCAACATCCAACCCTAGAAAAACCAAGACGGTAAGCGTCGTTAAAATCAAGATGATTGCCGAAAATATAGAGCCAGTCATCAAAAGTTGTCCAGTCAATAACCGGGGATGCAACGGATTGCTTTTTGATTTTTGACTCGTTTGTATCTCGTTCGTAATTTGAACGCGACTTGGATTCCATTCGACGCAAACCAAAAAAAGTTAAAACCTTGGGTAATGAACCAAATGCGCCATCAATCGTCTTCGTAATGGCCCCAGTTTTGAAAACAGTACAACACCAACGCATGACCCGACTTGGGGGTCCGATCTTCGTGCAAAGATCGTTAAAGTTTTGATCGTTGTTTTTCGCAACCAATATCGGGGTGTTAGGGTGCGCGTGATGGAAACGTTCTAAATAAGCATAGGTGGTAGGGTATTCCAAGGTGGTGTCGCCATAGATATGAACGATGGCTTCCGTTCCAAGGGCTTTCATCACCAAATCGCTCGTCACTGTCGAATCTTTACCGCCGCTAAAACTAACAAACATTTGTCCTGTGGTGTAATCTTTGCTACGGTCAATCAAATAAGCTCTAGCTTCATCTGAAATGGAAGCTAATCTCCTTTTGTTTACCTCAATGAATTTTTGGATAATTTCCGAGGATTCGTAGTTAGTCGCTAAGCGTTCGTAGAACGACCGATATTTTTGCATTCGCTCTCGAACTTCGGCGGGATCTTGTTTCCGAAAATCTGCGAGTGAAAAATGTTTTTTCTCTCCATCAACAAGATAAACCGATGATCCGACGCACCATACCGAGGAATTTTTATAGGCCATCGGCTTGCCCGACAATACCTCAAACAAAAGTTTTTCTTCAGGAAAAACAGGCCGTACGTCAGTCCCGATATACTCTGTTCTCTCACCACAAACAGGACAAACGTCATCAAAAGAAGGCACGTTGCAATGGTGGCAATAATAAAAAGCTACCTCCTTGACGACGGCTCTACTACCGCAAACCGGGCAGATGCTCGTCTCACACTCAAGGCCGTTGCAGTTGTCGCAAAAATACTTAATCATGAGAAGTTATATTCCTTGAGAAATACATATTTGCTGTTTGGCTCTTACTCGTCAGATTATAGCAAAATACCCAAACAACATGTTATGACTTGTTCATCTTTTCGGTTTATTTACGATAAAAAGTTATTTTTGCTAGATAACAGCGAATCTATTTCAATTTTTTCCAAGGCACAATACCGAAAGATGCGACCCAAAGGTGAACGAAGATAAACAAAAAGCCAAATATTAATAAACAACAGCCGAAATATTAGCCTTGTCTCGAAAGGTTTTGCCTCCATGACGACCACTTCGAACAAATATCGCGCATTCCAATAATAATCAGAACACTCGGAAAAATATCGCTTTTTTGTTCCCAAATATGTAAACGCCCTTGAGGAACATTGGCTCCATCGACCCTAAATTATATTTCTATATATCTAATCCCTTTTTAAATATCCTCTCCACCCCCTAAAAAGGGTAAAACAAGCAAAAAGCGAAATGGCATAATGAAATTGGTAATCCAACTGTTTTCGGCATTGATGATCGTTTATTGACTTTATGAGTCCAGAATTTCACGTTTTATGCTGATACGAAGAGCCCGATAACCGCCGTAATCAAATCCTCGTAAGGCATTTGTTCTTCAAGAAGCTAATGATTTCCATTTTTTCGTTCGTCTCATAAAAATGGACGAGCAGTTTTTTGTATTCGGGGACGACATCAGCTGGGATAACGATTATGCCCTTCCCGTTTTGGATCAAATGGTGATTAGCGAAGATAATCGCAGTCCTTTTGTTCCCATCGAGGAAAATCTGGCGCTTCATGACGTAAAGGATCACTTCGATTGCGGTTTCCACCACATCAGAGCCTGCCATGATGGCTGAAAGCTCCTCCTCAACCTGGTTCTCCAAGGGAACCGGTGGAATGTAGGAACATCCCCCAATTGAGACAGGAACGTTCCGGATCTTGCCGGCTGTGTAGGAGAAACCCTCCTGAACAATGGCGTTGATCTGACAGAGAATCGCGTAATTGGAAGGATATTGGATGACGCCTTCGTTAAGGATGAATTCCCAAGCGTGTTTGAGATTGACCACCTTGCCCACATCCTCGGCGGTCATCCCATTGACCTTCCCGCCGTCAATGAGCGTTTCGGTGTCCGAATAGGTGGTTGCGATGCCTTCAAGGACGGATTGCTTATAGATGGAGTCGACGAGGTTGCGCCTTGCCAAGTCGATGTTGAGCTTGACCTTAGGAGCTAAAGTGCCTTCGACATAGTGGGCTTCAGAAAGAGCCTTGCCGATCTCCCGGAGCCGTTTCTTGTAATTCTTCGCAAGAGCGTTGTTCTCAAGGATAAGGTTATTGAGTTCTATTGTGTATTCTCCGGCGTATTTGCTCATTAAGACCCCGCCATCGCGATAATGGACGTAGAGATACTTCTTTCCGCTACTCTCCCGAATCTCGACCGAACCATATAAAAGCTTGGAAAGGCGTTCGCTGATTTGATGTTTCTCCTGAAGCAAGACGGCTAGGTTGTCCATTGTTTTCTCCTGATGTGAAACATTTATATCATTTTTGTTACCTATAAACTATAGCACTCAAAAACAAATGTGAAACATTTTTTAAATATTAGTTTCACAAGATATCCGGGAACAGACCCGTAATTGGTTTATATACGACACTCGGTCAAATCATTAACGAACAAACGGTCTCGCCACGCCTGTCGACCATCGGGCCAATAAGCGTGTTTGGCTGAGATCTATTCTTTCGAATGGATTAATGTTTATCGTCGTTTCTTATAGACAACGCACACACGGTCTCAATGTGTGAGGTATGCGGGAACAAATCTACCGGTTGAATTGTTCCAAGCTTGTACGCTTTGCTGATGTAAGCCACATCGCGGGACAACGAAGACGGGTTGCAGGAGATATAGACGATCCTTGAGGGCTTAAGAGCCACCACCGCATCCAGGAACTTCGCGTCGCACCCTTTCCGCGGAGGATCGACAAAGAGAACATCAATGTGCTCGCCCTGTTTGGCCATCCTCGAAATAAAGGAGGAGGCGTCATCGGCGTACGCTTTGAAGTTGGTGATTCCGTTGTTCTTGGCGTTGGCGATCGCGTCTTGAACCGCCTCGGGGATGATCTCGACGGAGATAACCTCCTTGCAGTTCTTGCTAGCGATGAGCCCAATGGTCCCGATGCCAGAATAAGCATCAAAGACCACGTCTTCTAAAGTCAGTTTGGCGTACTCCATGGCGGTCTTATAAAGCACTTCCGTCATGACGGGGTTGGTTTGATAAAAGG
>Ga0224525_1000268_pt1 | contig 25353 bp, 18 predicted proteins | sample CFST100metaG_FD_179874 | JGI IMG/M metagenome (GOLD analysis project Ga0224525, IMG submission 179874) | Peat soil microbial communities from Stordalen Mire, Sweden - C.F.S.T100 | ecosystem: Environmental > Terrestrial > Soil > Wetlands > Peat | place: Sweden: Norrbotten County, Stordalen Mire...
CTAGCTAAAACTGAGTGGATAAAAAACACAAATAAAAATAAACTTATTATAGTAAGCTCTATAAATAAACCCCTCTTTTTGAGCATATTATTGTTTTATAATATATTATATATAATTATACACCTATTATAAAAAAAGTGAGAATATGAGATATAATTAAGTTTTTATAATCTACACACCATCGTTCAAATTTTTTCGCCTGAAGAAAAGAAAAATCGACAGAAAAAATTATTTTAAAAAAATATATCTAGAAACAAAAGAATCTCTTATTTAGAGATTCTTTTAAAACAAACATTTTATTTAAAACTTAATTCTTAATACAACGAACGTACTCCCCGCTGTTACGACTGCCAGCTGCACCGTAAGCAGATGCGGGCCCTGCCATAAAGATAATATTAAAAGCGCTTAGACTACTAATTGAATGAGGCGTAGCAGACCAAAGAAAAAGTCGACTGCCGCGCAAACCGTATGATCTGAGAAAAGTGAGATGACCAGAAGGCAACGCTGAAAAATTATAAATATCAGTTCCGTCCCAGGCTATAGGTGTATGACTAGCTGTAGCTTTTAATTTACTACCAGCAGTACTACAATTACTAGTAATTGTACAGCCTGGATCAGCATTTTGGGCTAAAGTTTGATACTCAGTAAGGCTAGGTATATGCCAACCAGTCGGACAAATACCTTGTTGAACAGCCGAGATAGTTTGAGCTCCACTAGGACAAGCTAGAGTATAGGTGCCATTGCCATTATCCGTGCTAGTGGCGTTATTACAATCATAAGGCAAATTCATAGCCTCAGCCCATTCATAAAGACCACCATCAGTAGTACAGTTAGCAGAATCATCACCATAACAATATTTTTCCACTAAACTATTATTTACCTGACAGGACCAAATACCTTGATCGTTACCAGAAAGATCATGACAGCCTGGTTCAGAGCTACCATTATTTATTTTTGTTCCAATATTTAAATTTTCTGCAAACCAACACTGAGAACCAATGGAGACAGTGGAATAAGTTTGGCCACCGTAAGAAATACTATTTACTCCACCACAAGCACCAGCCGAAACAAAAGTCACTGAAATAGTGTGGTTAGCAGTAACGTTAGTAAAGGTATAAGTAGTAGGGGTACCAACTGAGACAGTATCTACAAGAACATCAGAAATAAGATAGCCGTCATCTGGGGTAATAGTAAAGGTTTTATTAGAGCCATAGTTAACCGTATCGGTTGGGGTTATAGTTCCATGGGCTCCGGCTGATGAAGTTATGGTATAGGAGTTAATAGCAAAAGTAGCGGTAATAGATTTATTAGCTATTATATTAGTATCGGTTCTTTCGGCAGTTAATATTCCGTCGCTCCAAGTAACAAAGTAATAGCCAGTATTAGGAATAGCGGTAACAGTGGTGGCGTTACTGCCATAATAGATGTCTTGGGAAGTAGTTCCAGTTATTTTTCCATTGGCTCCAGCAATATAGCTAAGAACATATTTAGGGGTACTGCTACTGCCAGTGTTAGTAAAGGGATTAAAGTAGGGGGCTGGGCCACAGGCTACTTTAATGTTGGTTATATTAGTCTTAGCTATTATTCCCGTATTATCTTTTATATAGCAGGCTTGGCCTAAATAACTTTGTTTAATAGTGACATTATAGTTAGTGTTAGTAACTAATTTAGTCGGAAAAGTAAAATTACTATCACTACCTAATTTAATAATAATCTCATCTTGGTTGTTATTTTGTAATATTACTAATCCACTTAGACCAGTAATTGATCCGCCAATAGTATAATAGTTAATATTAGTATTATTTAAATTATTATTAGTCTGGTTGTTATTGGTATTATTAGTATTGTTAGCATTTTGATTTTTAATCTTTTTATTAATAAAATCTCTAGTGATGGGACCAAAGTAACCGACAGCTGGTTTTATTTTGTTAGCTTTTTGGAATTTAATTAAAGCGGCTTTAGTTAGGGCACCAAAATAAGTAGTTTCTTTATTAATAGAACCAGGGCCTGTTTTAGCTACTAGATAGTTATTATTGTTTAAATACTTCTGTAACTGCCTAACATCATTATTAATACTGCCTAATGTTAAATTTTTATTAAATATAAAAACATTATTAGCCGAATAGGCGGTGTTAATAGCTACTAAAGCTATAGCCAGGATTAGGAGAATAAACCCCAAAGATATTTTCTTATTTAAAAACATAGAGTTTATATTAATTTAATTACTCTATTAGTATAACACTTTACCCCCCTGCAAAAATAGGGGTAAAAAATAATTGACTTAATAAATGTTTATAAAAAAATAACCCCACCATTTTTGAATGACGGGGTATTTTAATATATTTAACTTTGAGGTTGATCCTTAATACAACGAACTGAAAATCCGCCAGACCGGTAACCGCTGTAGACGCCGTACATAATAGTATCATATGAATTAAAAGCGACGCTCCAGGCATTTAAGTTATTATTTGGGTTAGGAATTGAAGACCAAATATTATTGTTACTCTCACGATAATAGAACGGTCCATCACTGAAGCGATCACCTGAAGGTATAACAGAAAAGTTATAAATATCAGTACCATCCCAAGCTGTCGGAGTGTGAGTATCAGTTGCTTTTAATTTGTCTCCAGCCGTAGTACAACTACACTCACCCCCGCTTTCACAACTTAAACCACAATCAGGATCAGCATTTCTGGCTAAAGTTTGCCATTCAGTAAAAGCAGGAATATGCCAACCAGTCGGGCAAATACCTTGTTGAGCAGCAGAGATTGTTTTAGTACCGCTAGTAGAACAAACTAGAGTATAAGTACCATCGCCATTATCTGTGCTAGTCGCGTTATTACAATCATATGGTAATTGAAGTGCTTCAGACCATTCATATAAACCGCCGTCAGTTAGACAATTAATCGAATTATTTTCGTAACAATATTTTTCAACTACACTATTATTAACTTGGCAGGACCAAACACCAGAATCATCACCAGAAACATCATGGCAATTAGGTTCAGAACTACCGCTAGTTACTTGTGTACCTATATCTAAATTCTTAGCCAGCCAACATTGACTGCCAATAAGTACTGTAGGGTAAGCTTCATTACCATAGAAAAGATCATCACCACAAGAAGTAAAGGTCGGGATGATAGCAAAATTAGCCGTCACTGAAATATTAGCTGATATATTTGTGTCAGTTCTAGTAGCTGTTAAAATACCATCACTCCAGTTAACAAAATAATAGCCAGTGGCAGGAATAGCTGTGATAGCCGTACCATTAAACATATAGTTAACGGTTTGTGGGGAAGTACCAGTAATAGAACCATTAGCTCCAGCGGTATAAGTAAGAGTAAAAGGAAGATAGTCCTTAATACAGCGAACAGAAAATCCGCTGGCACGGCCATTGCTGCTACCGTAAGCAGACGGAACACCCGTGATAAGATAGACGCCCCAGGCGTACAAAGGATCATCTGAGCTAGGCACCGTCGACCAAAGGCCAGCGTAACCGCCACGATAGATGAACGAACCACCGCTGTTGCGGCCACCCGAAGGCAGAGCAGAATAATTATAGATGTCAGATCCGTCCCAGGTTATAGGAGAATGTTCTGAGGTAGCTTTTAATTTATTTCCAGCCGTAGCACAAGAACAAGCACCATTATCACAATCTAGTTCACAGCTAGGGTCAGAGACTTGAGCTAGAGTTTGGTATTCAGTAAATGATGGTATATGCCAACCAGTCGGACAAATACCTTGTTGAACAGCCGAGATAGTTTGAGCTCCACTAGGACAAGCTAGAGTATAGGTGCCATTGCCATTATCCGTGCTAGTGGCGTTATTACAATCATAAGGCAAATTCATAGCCTCAGCCCATTCATAAAGACCACCATCAGTAGTACAGTTAGCAGAATCATCACCATAACAATATTTTTCCACTAAACTATTATTTACCTGACAGGACCAAATACCTTGATCGTTACCAGAAAGATCATGACAGCCTGGTTCAGAGCTACCATTATTTATTTTTGTTCCAATATTTAAATTTTCTGCAAACCAACACTGAGAACCAATGGAGACAGTGGAATAAGTTTGGCCACCGTAAGAAATACTATTTACTCCACCACAAGCACCAGCCGAAACAAAAGTCACTGAAATAGTGTGGTTAGCAGTAACGTTAGTAAAGGTATAAGTAGTAGGGGTACCAACTGAGACAGTATCTACAAGAACATCAGAAATAAGATAGCCGTCATCTGGGGTAATAGTAAAGGTTTTATTAGAGCCATAGTTAACCGTATCGGTTGGGGTTATAGTTCCATGGGCTCCGGCTGATGAAGTTATGGTATAGGAGTTAATAGCAAAAGTAGCGGTAATAGATTTATTAGCTATTATATTAGTATCGGTTCTTTCGGCAGTTAATATTCCGTCGCTCCAAGTAACAAAGTAATAGCCAGTATTAGGAATAGCGGTAACAGTGGTGGCGTTACTGCCATAATAGATGTCTTGGGAAGTAGTTCCAGTTATTTTTCCATTGGCTCCAGCAATATAGCTAAGAACATATTTAGGGGTACTGCTACTGCCAGTGTTAGTAAAGGGATTAAAGTAGGGGGCTGGGCCACAGGCTACTTTAATGTTGGTTATATTAGTCTTAGCTATTATTCCCGTATTATCTTTTATATAGCAGGCTTGGCCTAAATAACTTTGTTTAATAGTGACATTATAGTTAGTGTTAGTAACTAATTTAGTCGGAAAAGTAAAATTACTATCACTACCTAATTTAATAATAATCTCATCTTGGTTGTTATTTTGTAATATTACTAATCCACTTAGACCAGTAATTGATCCGCTAATAGTGTAGCCAGTGGAATTATTATTGTTATTATTTGTATTATTAGCTTGGTTATTATTGCTTTGGTTATTATTATTTGTGTTAGTATTATTTTGATTATTAATATTCTTCTTATTAATATAGTTTCTGGTGACTGGACCAAAGTAGCCTATGGCAGGATTTATTTTATTAGCTTTTTGAAACTTAATTAAACTAGCTTTGGTAGCCTTACCAAAAATAGTTGTTTCTTTGCCCTTAGAGCCAGCTCCAGACTTAGCAACAATAAAACCATTAGTATTTAGATAGACTTGTAATTGTTTAACATCATTATTAATACTGCCTAAACTTAGATTATGGTTAAATAAAAAACCACTAGCTAAAACTGAGTGGATAAAAAACACAAATAAAAATAAACTTATTATAGTAAGCTCTATAAATAAACCCCTCTTTTTGAGCATATTATTGTTTTATAACAATATAATTATATATTTATATTATATAGCATAACCAAAAATAATGTAATATAACCAATTTTTATAGTCTATACGGCGTTGTTCAAATTTTTTCTCCAGAAAAAAGAGTGCGCGACAAAAAAAGTTGTTTTAAACCGCCGTGTCATCCTAACGAAAGTCAGGATCTATCATTACGTAATAAATAGAATACATAGCCTTAGTATAATCTTTTATTATTATACTAGCTTATAATTAAACTCTTTGGTATAAAGAAGTTTTTAGACATTTTCTTTCTAAGTTTTGCGGCCTTGCTTTTATTTCTAGAAATCTTCATTCGAACACTATGTTTCTTCTCTAGAATGCTTTTAAAAAATAGCTTGTTTTCTAAAGTTATCTCATGATTTTTACTATAAAAAACATCTATATCACTAACTAACTGTTTATTAAGAAAAACTTCAACGATTAAGTCTCCAAAAATATTTAAATAATAAAAATCATTAAACGAAATTACATCGTCGGTATTTATTGAAACAAATTTACTCGTCCATGTTTTTTTAAAGTTTACATCAAGCTCTGTTTTCCCTCGTGTAATATAAAAACCATATTTATTCTTTCTTTCAAAAGCCTTAAAAATATCTTTTTCTATTTCATTTCTACCGACAATAAAAAAATTATGGGGATTCCATATAAATATGGGGCAATTACCAGGCACCCAATCAATAAGAATGTTTACAATATGCCCCCAATAGGTATCACAGGTTAATAAATTAGGGAAATAATAAGAAATAGATTCTCCCTCTTTTAAATTAAAAATTGCATCTTCGCTAATTTCCTTTTCTTTTTGTGTTTCAAATAACTTTGAAAGTTTGTTTAGCCAAAGCCTACTGATAAAATATTCACTACCAACCTTTGCAACCACCTCGTTTTCTAGCAAAAACTTAAGAGCTGTGTATATAGCTTGCTTAGAGGTTTTGGGACGAATTTCATTTATTTTTATTACTAAATCCGGCCCTTTAATATAAGGGCTTTTAGCAAGTATTTCTACAACAATATCTTCAATACTTTTCTTGTTTGAAACTAGCATAACTATATTATAGTCCAAAAATTTTTTACTATCAACTATAAAATAACATAAATTTTGTATTTTGTCAAAAGATGATTTACACTGTATTTACAAAACAGTTCATTAAAAATTAAACAATAAACAAAATGAAAAAGACGAAAACTAAATTAGCTAATTTTAATCAAAACATTGATAAAGAAGTAGAAAAAGGATGTAAGCAATATAAAATTTATTTCGAAAAACTTACTTCAAAAATTATTGATAAATTAAAAACTTTTAGCTCTTGGGAGAAATATCATCCTCATTCTTCGGATTATATAGTACCATGCGGGATTAGATTTATTTCGAATAAATTATCAGGGCTTAGTGCTTCGTTTGAAATTGACGCGAATGGAAGAGCAGAGATCAAACTCAGGGAATTCATTGATAGCCCTCATTACCAGCCTAATATGGACCTACTCAATTCCGCAACTAAAGGTGGCAATGATACAGAGGAGGCGATCTTCGAAAAAATACCTATTATAATTACTTTCTTAAAAGAAGGTAAGTTTCCAAAAGGATATTTTGTAGACAACGAAGAATATATGAAAAATTCGAAACAAGATAAGTAAAAATTAAAAGGCGGAAAATATTTTTTTCTGCCTTTTTTATTGAATTTCTAATAACATAAATTACCAATCTTTCGCTAATATAACATGTTATGATATAATTAACTTACTATGTTTTTATTTCTCAAACAAAAACCATCCGAAAATCTTTATCGCGAATCATTAATGCTTTTAGGTAGGCAAATTAATGACGCGCTAACTGATAGTTATTGGAATAATCAAAAGAAAATTAGGCCTGATATTAAACAGGTAATTATTAATGGCATGGGCGGATCTAATTTAGGCGCAGAAATTATTGTGTCTTTATTTAAAAAGAGTCTAAAGCTTCCAGTTATTATTGATCCAGGCTATGATGTCGCGGGTTATGTTAATAAAGAAACCGCTTATATTGTTTCTTCTTATTCTGGTACCACTGAAGAGCCGATAATAGCATATAATAAGGCAAAAAAAAGAGGTGCAAATATTATTTGTTTGACTGCTGAAGGTGAAAATAAATTAGCTAATTTAGCTAAAAAAGATAAAACGCCATTGCTGCAATTTCCAACAAGCACTAATCCTTCGGGCCAACCTAGATTAGGTTTAGGCGCGGCTTTAGTTGGTTTATTATTAATTTTAATAGAGCTTGGTGTTTTAAATAAAACTATTTTAAAAGATTTAGGAAAAATTACGGCTAAACTTTCTAAAAATCTTAAACTGCTCGGCGACTACTACAAATCTCCGGCTAGACTCATGGCCAAAAAAATCAAGAATAAACAAATTATCTTAATTAGCGGTCCGCTATTAGCCGGTAATTTAAAAACCTTACGCAATCAATTTTCAGAAAGTGCTAAAAATTTAGCTACTTATCTAACTGTTTCTGACATGAACCATTTTGCTTTAGAAGGCTTAAAATATCCTAAAAATAATTCTAAAAACTTAGTCGCAATTTTTTTCTCTTCTAATTTGGATGATAAAAAAATTCAAAAAAGACTAAAACTAACAGAAGATATATATAAAAAAAATAAGATTTTAACTCTTAATTTTTGGCTAACTTCAGGCAATATTTTAGAACAAAGCTTAGAGCTCTTGCAATTTAGTAGCTTTTTGTCGTATTATTTATCCATTATTAATCAGGTTGACCCAATGACTATTCCGTTTGTTGACTGGTTCAAGAAAGAGTTGACTAGATCCTGAAACAAGTTCAGGATGACAATTAAATTAAAACTACCCCCGCCTCAAGCGGGGTTTTTATTATTAATTTTTTAAAATTATGAAATATAAAGGAGGGGTAATGATTTCAATAATCATTATAAATATTTTTTTATTAATAACTATCACTAAAGCCGTAGCGCCCAGTGATTTAGTAATTAGTAAAATTCAAATTACTGGCGGTACAGGAAAAACTAGCGAGGACTTTATTTCTATTTATAATAAAACTAACTCCGCAATTGATTTAAATGGCCTGCGTTTAGTTAAGCGGACTAAAACCGGTACGACTGATACAACGCTAAAATCTTGGGTTAGTTCAACTTTATTAAATCCTAATACTTATTACACCTGGGCTTGTAGTGCTAATGATTTTGCAACTTCTATTAACGCAGACACCTCTTCAACACAAACTATCAGCGATGATAATGGCGTGGCTTTGCGAACTGGTGCCGAAAATACTGGAACAATTATTGATAGTGTTGGCTGGGGAGCAACTAGCAATGCTTTTGTTGAAGGCTCGCCTTATTCAACTAATCCCGGCGCTAACGAACATTTAGAAAGAATTAATAATTCTGATACTAATAATAACTCGCTAGATTTTCAAATTATAAAACCAATAACTCCGCCAATTTGCGGAAATTCTATTATAGAAACCGGCGAAACCTGCGATGACGGCAACATAATTTCCAATGACGGCTGCAGTTCAACTTGCCAAGCTGAAGTTAGCCAAGCTATTTGCGGCAATAATATTTTAGAAACAGGCGAGGCTTGTGATGATGGCAATATTACTTCTTTAGACGGCTGTAGTAATCTTTGCCAAATAGAAAATCCGACTTCAATTTTAGGCGATGTTAGAATAAATGAATTAGTGTCTGATCCTGATACTGGCTATGAATGGATTGAATTATATAACACCACCAATAAAGATGTTAATTTAAATAATTGGACCATTGAAGATGGCTCAGGCACAAAAACTATTCTAGATACGACGATTAATAAATTTTATGTTCTTGATAAGCCCAAAGGCGCGCTAAATAATAGTGGTGACATTGTTATTTTAAAAAACTCTGACGGCGATATTATTGATTCTATTACTTATGGCGATTGGGATGATGGCGATGTTAATGATAATGCGCTCGCCGCTAATAAAACATATTCTTTGGCCAGAATTCACGACGGCGAGTCAACAGACAATGATAGCACTGATTTTAAAGTAACTACAACTATCACTAAAGGTCTAGCTAATATTATTACTGAACCAATTATTAATGATGATAATTCACCTGACAGCATAACTGAACCTGGTTATGACTATAGTCAAGATATTATAATTTCGGAAATTTTTCCTAACCCTCTAGGCCTAGATAGTGAGGCTCAAAATGGAGAATTTATTGAGTTATATAATAAGGGCGAAAAAAATGTTTTATTAAACGGCTGGCGTTTAGAAATTGGAGATTTAGTTATGGAAATCCCTTTAAATACTACTATTTATGCTAATCAATATTTAACTTTAAATACAAAAAATATTTTACCTCTGCCTAACGACGGCGCGACCATAAAATTATTCCAACCGTTACGACAAACTAGCTATCAAAGCGTCACTTATAAAAAATCACTAGAAAATCAAAGTTATGCTAATTTTTTAACTTCCGGCTGGCAATGGACTAATCAGCCAACGCCTGGAGCCGCTAATTTTTTAAGACAAAATCCCGTAGCTAGCTTTGATCTAATTGATGATCCTATTGCCGAAGAAATTTTACGTTTTGACAGCTCAGATAGCTTTTTAGATAATCAAACTGCTTTATACAGCTGGAACTTTGGCGACGGACAAACCAGTGCTTTAGCTAACCCCACGCATGTCTTTGCTAAAAACGGCAAATACACTATAACTCTAAATATAAAAACTAATTACGGCTCTAATACTATTTCTAAAAAAATTAATGTTTTAAAAAATACCGCTGATGACACTGAAATAAATCAAGCAGAGAATACGATTGCTTCGGTTAATGAAAACAATACCGTAGCAGTACGGGCAGGTTTAAAACCTGCCCCGACAAAAGCCCCAACAACAGCAAATTCATTAATCACGATCACTGGGACAGCCGTCGTAGCGCCTAATATTTTTGGCGTTCAATATTTTTATTTACTGCCTGATCAAGGCGAGCCTTTATATGAAATCTATAATTCTAAAAAATTATTTCCTAATATTAAAATTGGTGACCAGTTAAAAATAACCGGCACTTATTCAGAAAAACCAGAAGGCCCGCAATTAAAAACTAAAGAGGCGAGTGATATAAAAATAATTGGCCAAACCGATCCAGTAAGGGCAGGTTTGAAACCTGCCCCGACAACTAGCAGTGATTTGAAAAATGCACCCTATCCGCGTTTAGCTTTAATTCAAGGCGAGATAACGTCTAAAAAGTCACCGCGTCTTTATTTAACTGATAGTACCGGAGATAGTGAGATATATATTAGCAGTAAAACAAAAATTTCTTTAAGCAATTTTTCTGTTGGCGAAAAAGTTTCAGTCTTAGGCGTTTTAACTTTAGCTAACGGACAGCCGCGGTTACAGCCAAGATCTGAAAGTGATATTACAAAACTTGATCAGAAAGATTTTACAGTAGCTAGTACGACCGAAACATCAACTAATAAAATAGAGCTTAATCAAACAACTAAAAATCACTTATCAACCAAACAAATAATCTTTTTATATTGCTTAGGCGGAGCTTTTATTATAATTGGCTTACTAGCTTATTTATTAAGAAAAAAATAAAAGTTCGGAGAAATAAATATCTCCGAACTTAATATAAATTTAATCTAACTTTTTAAAAGGGAATCCTTTTAGGGATTTTAAGAACAAAATTTGGGGACTTTTTACAAGCAAAGAACCTGGGAATTTTAAACGGAAGCTTAAAACTTCTTATAAAATTGTCCAAGATTGTTGCTCTTCCGCCAGAAATATTTAAATTTTTACCCCAGGCATAGTAGACAATTTCCATAAGCTTAGGAAATCTTTTTAAATAATCTTGCAAAATATTTATATCACCGCCATCAATTCCTAATAATAAAAATAAAAGAAGCCGCCGGTAAATAAAAGATTCTCCTATTGTAATGATTTCAACTTTATCATTTACAATTTCCTCTTTTGTTTGAGAAAGAATTTCAATCAACTTAACTCTTGATTCTATTGCCTTGCCTGCTTTATTATTGTTGCAACAATCCATTAATTTATTCCAACCAAGAAATAAAGCCTGATTAATATCAGGGATTACTTTTGGTTCGCTTTGATTTAAAGCCCTAATTAATAGATCATCAACTCCAAATAACTTAAGTTCCGGAAAATGTTTAAAGTGATGAAAAACATCACTTATTTTAATAACTCCGGTTTCTCTTGGGGCTATTGATAAACAACAAGTCCCGCAAATACCTAACCTTATATCTAAAGGTGGTTTTTTCCTGTTTGTCATTTTTTTCTCTCTTTTTTAATTATTTTAAAAAGTTAATTTACAAAGAACATAGGTATAAGTTAACCAAAAAAGACCAAAAAAGTCAACTAAAATATAAATAAATTTTATAAAGTAAACAAAAACGCCGTTTTTACAAAGCATTGTCCTGGCGCTGGCCTACTTTCCCGGAGCTTGGACGGCTCGAGTATCATCGGCGCTGAAAGGCTTAACTTCTGTGTTCGGGATGAGAACAGGTGTGACCCTTTCGCTTGAAGCACCAAGACAATGCCTTTTAATAGCGGCGTTGTCTAGATTACAAATAATAAATTTTGTTCTGAGCAAAAATGTGGGAAAATCTAATGGTTTATTAGTACTCCTCGGCTTAACCCATTACTGGGCTTACACCTAGAGCCTATCAAGGTCATATTCTCTGACCAACCTATGAAATCTAATCTTGAAGACAGCTTCACGCTTAGATGCTTTCAGCGTTTATCTAAACTGAAGGTAGCTACCCAGCAATGCCCCTGGTGGAACAACTGGCACACTAGAGCTTCATTCTTCCCGGTCCTCTCGTACTAGGGAAGAGCCTTCTCAAATTTCCGCGACCATAGTGGAGAGGAGACCGACCTGTCTTACGACGGTCTGAACCCAGCTCGCGTGCCGCTTTAATAGGCGAACAGCCTAACCCTTGGGAGCTTCTCCACCCCCAGGATGCGACGAGCCGACATCGAGGTGCCGAACCACGCCGTCGCTGTGGACGCTTGGGCGTGACTAGCCTGTTATCCCCGGAGTAGCTTTTATCCGATGAGCTTCCGCCGTTCTATTTCGTACGGTCGGATCACTAAGTTCTGCTTTCGCAACTGCGCGACACGTTGGTCTTGCAGTAAAGCTGGCTTGTGCCTTTACACTATCTTCCGGATTTCCATCCCGGAATAGCCAACCTTTGTAAACGCCTCCGTTACCTTTTAGGAGGCATCCGCCCCAGACAAACTACCCACCAGATACTGTCCTCTCTCCCGATTCAGGGAGCGAAGTAAGAACTAAGAATAAGCCAGGGTGGTATCTCACTGGCGCCCGAAGGCTCCCACCTATTCTGAACAGGCTTATCCCTAACTCAATATCAAGCTGTAGTAAAGCTTCACGGGGTCTTTTCGTCCAACTATGGTTAACCAGCATCTTTACTGGTCTTGTAATTTCGCCGAGTTCTTCGTTGAGACAGTTTTCAAGTTGTTATGCCATTCGTGCAGGTCGGAACTTACCCGACAAGGAATTTCGCTACCTTAGGACCGTTATAGTTACGGCCGGCGTTCATCCGCGCTTAAATTCAAAGCTTCCCCCGGATTAAATCCGGGGTAACCTCTCCTCTTAACGTTCGGACACTGGCCAGGCATCACCCCCTATACATCATCTTGCGATTTAGCAGGGAGCTGTGTTTTTGATAAACAGTCACTTGAAATCTTTCGCTGCGGCCCCACTTGCGTGGGGCAGGTCTTATTGCTAACTTACGACCGCTGTTTTGCCGAGTTCCTTAACGAAGATTCTCTCGTACACCTTAGGCTCCTCGCCTCGTCTACCTGCGTCGGTTTACGGTACGGATACTTCAGCCTTAACCCTAGAGGTTTTTCTTGGAAACTCCTTTGCCAAAATTGACGCCATCCGAAGATTTTGTCTTCCGCCTACGCTTCTTAGCCTTATTGATCCGGATTTACCTGGATCAGGCCGTACGCGAGAGCGACGCTCATACCATAGAAACGCTTTGACTCTAGAACTTCGTCCCCCCATCGGAAAACTGAAGTAGTGCTGGAATATTAACCAGCTCATCCATCGACTACGCCACCACTACAGTGGCCTCGCCTTAGGACCGACTCACCCTGGGTCGAGTTGCGTTGCCCAGGAACCCTTAGACTTTCGGTGGGCGGGGTTTTCACCCGCCTTTTTGCTACTTATGCCAACATTCTCTCTTCCAAGCCCTCCACCACACCTCACAGTGTGACTTCAGTGGTCTTGGAATGCTCCTCTACCGCTCTGTCATAAAGACAAAGCCCGTATCTTCGGTAATATACTTAGCCCCGATACATTTTCGGCGCGAGACGACTAGACTAGTGAGCTATTACGCTATCTTTAAAGGATGGCTGCTTCTAAGCCAACCTCCTAGTTGTCGCAGTCACGACACCACCTTTCACACTTAGTATATATTTAGGGACCTTAGATGACGATCTGGGCTGTTTCCCTTTTGACTAGTGGAGCTTAGCCCCCACAGTCTGACTCCTGAGCTATACGCATAGGTATTCGGAGTTTGGTTAAAGACAGTAGCTTGCGCCCTGCCTCTATTCAGTGCTCTACCCCCTATGTTCAACGCTCAAGGCTAGCCCTAAAGCTATTTCGAGGAGAACCAGCTATTGCCGAGTTCGATTGGAATTTCTCCGCTAACCACATCTCATCCCAAAGTGTTGCACGACTTACGGGTTCGGTCCTCCTCTTTGATTTCTCAAAGATTCAACCTGGACATGGCTAGATCACACGGCTTCGGGTCTTGTACATGCGACATTCTTACATATTAGAAAGACAACAAAAAATTTCATTGCCATTTCTAATAAGTAAGAGAACGGGGGTTAACCCTTGCTTTCACTATGACTGCTCCGCCTTGGGCGGATTAATCTAGCCGCATACAACAAACTCGTTGGCTCATTCTTCAATAGGCACGCCGTCACCCCTCGATAAACTCAGGGCTCCGACTGCTTGTAAGTACATGGTTTCAGATACTATTTCATCTCCCTCACCGGGATGCTTTTCACCTTTCCCTCACGGTACTAGTTCACTATCGATCTCAAGAAGTATTTAGTCTTGGGTCATAGTCGACCCTGCTTCTCACGGGATTTCACGAGTCCCGCAATACTCAAGAAACACTACCATAAAGTCAGAAATATTTTCGTTTACCGGGCTATCACCGTCTTTGGCCGAGTTTTCCAACTCACTTCAACTAATATAACTTTTCTTTACCTTACCTTATTAGGCAGTAAGCATAGTATTCTTACAACACCACATAAACATATGGACCTAACTCCTTTAATATATCTCGTCTCACCGAAGTGAAAAAAAATATATATAGTTTACAGTGGTTTAGACTGTTCCCCTTTCGCTCGCCACTACTAAGGGAATAACGATCACTTATCAAAACCGACGAAGCATCGTCAGCATTGATAAGAGATCAAATTCTTTTCTTTTCCTCCGGCTACTAAGATGTTTCAGTTCACCGGGTTGTCTTCTCACTCGTCTATGTGTTCAACGAGCGGACATCCTGTCAGCAACAGGATAGGTTCCCCCATTCGGAAATCCTCGGGTCAAAGGTTGCTTGCCACCTCACCGAAGCTTATCGCAGGCTGCTACGTCCTTCATCGTCTTCTTAAGTCAAGGCATTCACCATGCACTCTTACGAGATTTTCCCACATTCTTGCTTACAAACAAAAATGTAGAACCTGAATCCAATTCAGGATTTTCATTCTCAAATTAAATTATTATTTGATTTACTTTAACTAATTCAGTTGGTAAAGTTCTCTTCGCATAATTTGCGGATGTTGATTTACTAATTTAATAAGCCAACATCTAAAAATTATGTTTATTTTTTAACTACTAAAAAAGCCGCTTTCAGCGGCCAAGCAGACAACAAGAAAAGAGGGGGACTTAGCCACTTATGATGTTTAATAATAGTTTGATATTCTGCATATAGTTTAGTGTCTTATATTATACAGTATCCTAATATACTGTCAAGAGCGACCACTGATAACACAGATTTGCTTAATGTTAGCGCGAAAAATATTTACCAAAATCATCGTCTTGATCATCATTTTTGGCTGTTTTTTCAATATTTTCTGGGATTTCATCATTCTCGGACAATACTTCAGGCGGACGCACATCGTTATGTGCGTCTACGGGAGTATCATTCAACGCTTCTTCAGTATCATCAGTTTCTTCATCAATACCCTCGTCTGTGTCATCTATGGTCTCATCTGTGTCTAAATAACTATCAGGAGCAACCGCAGTTTCTTGATTATGTAACCTAACGCCGCTAACTCCCTGATTAATAATTCCTTCGTACTGTTCTTTAGAAATAAAAATTTCACGTGGTTTAGCGCCATTGGACGGACCAATAATTCCCGACTCTTCAAGTAAATCTAAAAGTCTCGCGGCCCGCGCATAGCCTATACTTAATCTTCTTTGTAGGTACGACGCGGAAGCTTTGCCGGAGTTAATAATTAATTCTTTAGCTTCAAATAAAAGTTCGTCATCATCATCACTAGCACCATCAATACCGACGCCGGCGACGCCCGAAACTTTTTGTCTTTCCGTAATTTCTTTAATATAATTTGGTTCACCGGTTTTGTCTTTAATATAATTTACGACGCGCTTAATTTCTTGATCAGTGATCAAAGCACCTTGCAATCTTTTTGGTTTACTTAATGAGGCATTGGAAAATAACATATCGCCCCGCCCAAGTAATTTCTCGGCACCAGAAGAGTCAAGAATAGTTCTTGAATCTATCCCCGAGGCAACTGAGAATGCGATGCGGGCCGGCATATTAGCCTTAATAGTTCCAGTAATAACATTAACGCTTGGGCGTTGCGTGGCCAAAACTAAATGAATACCAACAGCGCGCGCCATCTGCGCCAGACGAACAATGCCGGCCTCCATATCTTTAGCGGCGACCACCATTAAATCAGCTAATTCATCAATGATAAAAACGATATAAGGCATTTTTTCTTTAGCAACCTCATTATAACTTTCAATATCTCGTTTATGAAATTTAGCTAAAGTATCAAAACGACGATCCATTTCATTAAGACACCATTTTAAAGCATTAATAGTTTTAGAAACTTCGGTAATGACCGGCGTTAACAAATGCGGCAAACCATTATAAATAGTTAATTCTACTCGCTTAGGATCAACCATAATAAATCTAAGATCATCAGAATTATTTTGATACAACAAAGCAACAATCATAGTATTTAGCATAACTGACTTTCCAGAACCCGTAGCGCCGGCGACTAATAAATGTGGCATTTTACCTAAATTATCCAACCAAACTTGACCCGAAACATCTTTGCCTAAACCGACCATTAAATTCACCTTACGTTTTTTAAAAATATCACTGTCTAAAATTTCTCTAATTGGCACAATCGCCGCCGTTTTATTAGGCACTTCAATACCGACTAAAGATTTTCCCGGAATTGGCGCTTCAATTCTAACCGGATGAGCCGCCAGGGCCATGGACAAATCATTATTTAAAGAAGTGATTCGAGACAACTTAATACCTTCTTCAGGTTTAAGAGTGTATTGAGTAACCGTTGGACCAACGCTCACTTCACCCATTTCTACGGGAATACCAAATTTTTCTAAGGTCGTTCTAATAATTTCAATATTAGCTTTAATATCGCCACTAGTCGGTTTATAAGCATGACTATTTAATAAATCCAAAGGTAAATCAATTTTAATATTAGTTGGTTTCCAGCGTCCGCCCTGGACGGATTCTTCGACCACTAATTTTTTAGATAGCTTGACGGGTTTTTCACCTTCTAATGGTTTGGAAGTAAAGTTATCGTCAGCTACCTCTTCTTGAACAGCCGATTCTTCTGATAATAATTTTTCTTCTTGAGGTTGCTCGTCATATTGTTTAGCTAAACGATTGGCTTTAGCGCGTTTAAAAAACCAAGCGAAAGGGTGCCAGGCAAAGCGGACCGGCGCCGTACCCTTAGAAAAGAGCGCTGATAAAGTAGAATTAAACATGAGCATTAAACCAATAAACAATAAAGCTAATAAAATCAACAGGCCGCCCCAAAAACCAACCAACTTCATAACAATCACCGCTAAGGACCAACCAATATAACCGCCGCCCTTGCCTTGATCTAAAGCTATTTGCCAATCAGCTGGTTCAATAAAGAAATGAAAAAAAGCGCTGAATGACCAAAGAAAAATTAAAATACCAATATAATACAGCGCGTTTAAACTTTTTTTACCGCGATTTAAAATTAAAAAAGCAATAAATAAAAGCAGAAAAGGAATAATCCATCTAGCCCAACCCGCTAACCAAGTTAAAGTACTGGCAATATATGGACCAATAGAACCAGCTAGATCAATTAAGCTTAAAAAGCTAAGCACGGCTAAAACAAAAACAAAAACCACCAAAATGCTTTTTTTAACATCTGGGTTTATATTAAAATGAGGTAAAGAAATATAATCTAGAGGACTTTTTTGTTTACGTCTGGCCATATTTGATATTTTTAGTATAACACAGTGTTTAATAAAGAAAAAATAAACTATTTACATAGCGGCCTTTTGCCAAAGCAGATCAAAAATAGCTTTTTGGGCATCAGCAAATTCTTTCGATTCAATAATAAACCCGACCCTTTCCTCTTTAGTGGCGACAACAACAACCTTGTTATCATAAATACAAATATACGGATTAATTAAAGTTTCTTCCGGCAAAAAACGAACTTCTCGCAAAGAATCTCTGTGAGATATTTCTTTTTCTCTTGGCGGTTTATAAGTAAATGATCTTAATGAATAACTCTTAACACCAGACTTAATACGTTTTGCAACAAAATTATTAACAAATTCTTCGCCCATTAAATCTTCTAACCCAAAACTAGAAATATAATAGCGGTTAATTTTTTCTTTTGCTTTAAGAGAATCCTCAAACATCATTTTTAATCCCGAGATTTGTCTATAAATTTTAATTTCCGGCTGCCAAGCACCTTGTCCAAAAATGCTCTTTAATTCAGGCAGTACATTTTCTATAGTATTTTTTCTTTGCTGTTCTAGGCTTTTTAAACTAACCACTGGATCTTCAGCTACATATAAACTTTTACCGTCTTTATTTATAATAACCGCTAAGCCTTTTTCCACTAAAGATTCTAGAGAATAGTATAAACTAGTTCTTTTTATATTAGTTAGCCTGGCTATTTGTAAAATAGTGGCCTGTTTTAACTTAAGTAAAGCAATATAGGCCATTGACTCTTTATCTCCTATACCTAAATCATTTAATTTTTTTTCTATTTTATCCATATAAATACGTTATGACGAAAAATTTAGTCAACATTATTGTATCATAAGTACCTAATTTTAGCAATTTTCTAAATATATTAATTATTTTATGTCTAACATAGTTGACAATATTTTTAAAATACAGTATACTATACTTACAATTGAACATTAAAAAAATATATTATATTATTAAATTAACTATAATTTACTAATTTTTAAATAAAAACTATATGGGACTTGAAAAAAAATTCGATTACTCTAGCCACAGAGATCAATTGACTCATGACTTAAAATCTGAGGAAAATTTAGAAAAAAGAAAAGAAATTCTTGATTCAGAAAAAGATTCTCAGCGTTATAAAACAGCTGAAAGGCTTCACAGAGCTAAGGTAAAAAAATACACCGAATCTATTCCTACGGCAGAATTAAACGAAAAGTCCTTAAAAGGCTGCGAATTACTTCATGACGTGCCATATGAACTCCATAATAGATTTGAAATGTTATCAGGTGATGATAGGACATATTACCTTATTAAAAACGAGGAATATGAGTATTGTCCACACGAAGAGGAATCACATTATCCACCATTTAGCTTTAACGAATATTATTCAAAAAGTAAAATAGATGGTGGGGCGGGTCTTTCTGAGGATGTGGTTAAAAAAATAAAGCAAAGGACAAACATAACCCTTGATAATTATCAAGGTGTCATGACAAGCGAGAATAATAAAGAAAAATATATAGCTGCGGCTGAATATTTATCAAATTCTGGTAGATTTCTTAAATCATTGGATACATACATAACAAGCACTAGCCCTTATTGGCACCATAAAGATATTAAGTTTTTTACAACAAAAAAAGCTTTTATGGAATTCCTTAAATCGGATCTAGATTCTATTAATAAAATGATTAAAAATAAAGAATTTAAAGATTCCAAAGAAGAAAATTTATGGAAATGGAGTATGGGGAAAACAAAAGAAATGCTTGATAGGTTAGAAGAGGATCAAGATGATAATGAAATTCTTACTCAAAAATTATAAACGAAATAAAAGGCAGGATCTGAAAAGATTCTGCCTTTTTCATATTTTTAAAAACTACCTTTATTTAGCATAAACTAAAATAAGATAAAATCTAGTTTACATTGAAAAACAGTCAATTAACCTCTATCTTTTAGTCTTAATCTGTGCTATAATAAGATTATAAAGGTCGATCTTTTGTTTTTATAATAATAAAGATCACTTATTTATGAAACTTCACAAAATTTGTCATATTCTACTAATTATTGGCGGTCTTAATTGGCTCTTAATCGGCTTATTCAATTGGGGCGTCGCTGATATTGTAGGTATGATAATTGCCAGAATCATCTATATTTTAGTTGGTTTAGCGGCAATTTATGACCTAGTTACTTTCGGCGACTGCGGACGCTGTCAGACTAAAAAAATCACACCCGTCAATCCGACCGTTTAAATTTAATAGTTCCCTAAAACAATTCCTGTGACCCCATGCTCGGGAGTTGTTTTTATTTTTGATATTTGTTGTTTGACAGATCCTGTCTTTCGACGGGACAGGCTTGCTTTAAATAAAAGCAAATATTATAATGCCAATACTTGGGTTATAAATATAAAGTAAAAAATATGAAGAGAGTTTTCAAATTGTTTTTAATAGTCTTGTTAATTTCAGCTGTACCTGCTTTGTCTGGTTGCGGCTCTAAAAAAACTCAACCTGCGCCAACCCAAGCAACGACTGAACAAACTGATGCTTCAGATTCAACAACCATCCGTTTTGATGGACAAGAAGGTAAAACAGCTTTAGAAACTTTAAAAACTTTTCATAATGTTGAAACTAAAAATTACGGTAATCTCGGAGAGTTTGTTGAATCAATTGACTCTATTAAACCCGACGCGGCACACTTTTGGGCATTTTATGTTAATGGTAAATCTAGCACTGTCGGTGCGGCTAGCTACAAAGCTCACGATAATGATATTTTAGAATTTAAAGTTGAAGCTATGCAAAAATAATTTATGTTAATTTATTTGGTTATTGTTCTAGCGATTGCTTCTAGATTTATTCCACATTTACCTAATGTCGGCGTGATTACGGCTTTAGCCGTTTTTTCAGCTACTTTTTTATCCAAAAAACAAGCCCTAGCCATTCCTTTAGCTGTTCGTTTTATTTCTGATGCCATTCTTGGCTTTTTCTCTTGGCCTTTAATGATCGCTGTTTATTTATCACATTTAAGCGGCGTCGTTTTCGGTTTATGGATAAAGAAATCTAAGCAAGGAACACGTTGGTTAAAAATTATTTCTTCCGGACTGGGGACTTCTTTAATTTTCTTTTTAGTGACTAATTTTGCTTGGTTTTATCCAGAATATCCGCATAATTTCGCCGGTCTTATACAAAGCTATGTTAATGGTTTACCGTTCTTACGCGGCACGATGATTGGCGACGTCGGTTATGTTGTTGGCCTATTCAGCGTTTATGAATTGGTTTATTATCTGGCTACGCGCAAAAAATTAGCGCTGATTAAGGCTTAGGCTCAACTCACCCCTAACCATTTCCCACCTACTCTACCCCCAGCCCCTCCTCACGCTAACGCGTAAGGAGGGGTGACTTTTATTCTCATAAACACCATTAATATGTCTTATATTAATAAATTTATTATAGCTAGAGAATTTAGAAATAAACCAACTAAGGGTGAAGATAAGTTATGGAAACTAATAAATAAAGACCAAATATTTAATTATAGATTTAGAAGACAATATGTAATAGCGGGTTTTATCTTAGATTTCTATTGCCCAAAACTAAAACTAGGCCTAGAAGTAGACGGTAGTATTCATAATATAAAAGATAATATAGACTATGATCTAAAAAGAGAAAATATTATAAAACAATATAATATTAAGATCATTAGATTTACTAATAAAGAGATTGAAAATAATATCTTAACTGCGTTAAGAAAATTAAAAGACTATATTAAAAATACAGAACAAAAGAAACTTATTTAGTCACCCCTCCTTATTCGCTTGCGAATGAGGAGGGGCTGGGGGTAGAGTTGGTGAAAGGAGCGGGAATGTGGTTTATTTGCCTTTTCCCAAAAATCTGTCATCATTTAAACATGAAGAATAAACTCTTTATATTTTTAATAATCATCACCACGCTCGGAATTAATTTTTCTGTGGTCAACGCCGCGACAATTATTAAGAATGAAAACAAAACCAAAGAATTAGTTTTGCCAATTTTAATGTATCACTACATTAGAGATTATTATAATTTTCATGATCAAGTGGGAATTAATTTATCGGTTTCGCCTAAAAATTTTAGAGCGCAACTTGATTGCTTAAATAAATTAGGTTATAAAACAGTTACTTTTAATGATCTTTTATATAATAACCTACCAGCTAAACCAATTATTTTAACTTTTGATGACGGCTATAAAGATTTTTATACGACAGCTTTTAAAGAGTTGAAAAAACGCCACATGAAAGCCGTCATTTATATTATTGTTAATAAAATTAATGCGCCAGGTTATTTAAGCCTAGCTGAATTACAAGAACTTAGTAATAATAATATTGAAATTGGTGATCATACTTGGTCGCATCCTGATTTAAGAACTCTGGATAATAAAAAATTAATTTGGGAAATAACCGTCTCTAAAATACTTTTAAGTTTTCTTTTTAAAAAACCAATACTTAGCCTGGCTTATCCGTCCGGCAAATACGATGAACCCGTAGTAGCTCTGGTTAAAAAAGCCGGCTATAATTATGCTGTTACCACCAATCCGGGTTTGGCTAATTTTTATAATAATCTGACCTTAAACCGCCTAAGAATTTTAAACAATACTAATCTATTGACGAGCTTAAACAAATAATATGAACGCACTTTTACTTTCTCTTGTCACTTTTGTTTCCACCTACCTCGGTGGTTTGTTGGCTATAAAATTTAGAAATAAAATTACTTCTATTTTAGGTTTAGCTGCCGGAATTTTATTAGGCGTCTTTGCCCTAGAAGTAATGCCGGAAATTATTGAACAAATAAAAAACTCTAACATTCCGCCAATCCAACCAATGATCGCTTTGGTTATTGGCTTTTTACTTTTTCATATTATTGAAAAATCGGTTTTAATCCACCATAGCCATGAAAGTGAATATACTGAGCACACTCATCCGCATGTCGGCATAATTTCTGCGCTGGCTTTAATCGGCCATAGCTTTATGGACGGCGTTAGTATTGGTCTAGCTTTTCAAATTAATCCAGCTGTGGGTTTAATTGTGGCCATCGCTATTATTTCTCATGACTTTACTGACGGCATGAACACCGTAACTTTAATGCTCATAAATAAAAATACGACCGCCAAAGCTAAATTATTTTTGCTGTTTGATTCACTCTCTCCAATCTTCGGAGTCGCCGCAACTTTATTTTTTACTGTACCCAAATATTATTTAGTTTTATATCTAGGCGCGTTTGCTGGTTTTCTTCTTTATATCGGCGCGACCGATATTTTACCAGAAGCGCACAGCAAAAAGAGTTCCTATAAAACAATTCTTTTAACAATTCTGGGCGTAATTTTAATTTTTATTATTACGCGTTTAACTAAGTAATAATTAAACAACAAAAATACCGTCACGTAAAATTTACGGGGCGGTATTTTATTTTAAAATACTTTATCTATAATAGCTCTTAATCTGAAAGACAACATATAGACCAATAGCTGCGCCTATAAGCGATGAAATAAGGTTGCCTAAGCTATAAGCTGAGATTATGGCGTAAACAACAGAAACTAATTCTCCGTAATAGACTAACTTCCAACCTCTTAATTCTCTTTTTATAAGGCCAGAAATTGACATGGCCATAAGTACTAACTCAATAATCAAAACAATTAAACTTAAATAATATCTACCGCCCCAAAAAACGCCTGAATAAGCGGCTAGACCAGTAGCCACCGAGCCAATTCCGAAGATGACTAAAACCGCTGGTATACTAACAATCAAAACAATTAAAGTTACCCAAGGTGCAATTTTGACAATAACCTCCCTGGCTTTAGTCGGTAACTGCCAAGAAATCTTTTTCAAGAAAAGATTCTCAAAATACTTCTCTAATTGATCCATATGAATTAATTTAGAATTAAATAAACACCTTATTATTATAGCATTTTTATACTTAAAATAAAAAAGACCAGACAGTAATGCTCGGCCTTTTAAAATACTTTTTAAATCTGTATTTTCTTAAAGAAATAACTGCCTGTAAACAAGAAAACTAAAGTAACTACTGATAAAACCAAAAAATCAGTGCCTAAACCATAGTGTCCTAAATTAAGCAACAAAGCCCGCAAAGCATCAATACCATATGATAAAGGATCAATCCGAGCAATAATATCTATAGCTTTTGGCAAGCCCTGTAAAGGAAATAAAGCGCCGGACAAAAAGAATAACGGCATGATTAAGAAGTTAATTATTAATTGAAAACCTTGCATATCATCCATCAAAGAAGCAATCATTGTTCCTAAGGAAGTAAAGAGTAAAGCCACTAAAAACATAATAACTAAAGCCGGTAATAAAGCCGACCAAGAGACAGGATGAAAACCAAATAGTAAAGAAATAAGCATGACAATTACTCCTTGCATCGTGGCGACGGTCGCCCCGCCCAAAGTTCGACCGATCATGATTTGAAAACGGGACATGGGCGCAACTAAAGTTTCTTTAAGAAAACCAAACTGCCGATCCCAAATAACTTCCATACCAGAAAAAATAGCGGTAAAAATAATACTCATGCCAATAATGCCCGGCGCTAAAAAATTTAAATAATTACCCTGACCGGCTTTTTGAAAAACTGAACCAAAACCATAGCCTAAGGCTAACAAAAATAATAACGGTTGAGCGAGAGAGCCGACGATACGTGATTTAGAACGTAGATATCTTTTAATTTGGCGCAGCCAAAGAATGTAAATTTTATTCATATAATTATCTTCTCCAGACACGAGACCTTAAGCGCATCCTATCAGTGCCAGTCGCTTCTTCGTCTCTAATAATATTACCGGTTAAAGCCAAAAATGATTCCTCAAGAGTTTTGGAATTAGTTTTTGCTTTTAATTCATCGGATGTACCAATGGCAATAATTTTTCCATGATCAATCACTGCAATCCGTTGGGCTATCTTATCAGCTTCTTCCATATAATGGGTAGTAAAAAATATCGTGGTGCCTTCTTTTTTATTAAGCTCACGCAAATAGTTCCACATATGGTTACGCGTTTGCGGATCAAGGCCAAGTGTTGGCTCATCAAGAAAAATAATTTTGGGATGATGCAAAAGTCCACGGGCAATCTCTAAACGACGCTTCATACCGCCGGAAAACTTTTTAACTAAATCATTTTTACGATCCAATAAATCAACAAATTTTAAAAGCTGGTCTATTCTTTCACGGCGTATTTTTTTTGGCACATCATAAAGTATGCCATGAAACTCCATATTTTCCCAAGCCGTTAATTCATCATCTAAGCTGGGATCTTGAAAAACAATACCAAAAGAACGCCTGACCTCAGCCGACTGTTCAATTGGATCAAAATTATTTAATTTAATAACTCCGCTAGTTGGTTGTAATAACGTAGTCAGTATCTTTATCGTAGTAGATTTACCGGCGCCGTTCGGGCCAAGAAAAGCAAAAATTTCTCCAGCCTTAACATCAAAAGAAATATTATCAACCGCTACAAAATCATTAAATTTTTTAGTTAAATTATTTACTTCTATCATAATAATAT
>Ga0224525_1000272_pt1 | contig 25010 bp, 24 predicted proteins | sample CFST100metaG_FD_179874 | JGI IMG/M metagenome (GOLD analysis project Ga0224525, IMG submission 179874) | Peat soil microbial communities from Stordalen Mire, Sweden - C.F.S.T100 | ecosystem: Environmental > Terrestrial > Soil > Wetlands > Peat | place: Sweden: Norrbotten County, Stordalen Mire...
TGCGAAAAAACGGCCATAGAACAAGGAGATAAAATGATTTTGGTTGGTATGCAAAAATAGGTAAAAAAGGGATAAGAATTAATAATATATTTTTTGAATTTACCAACATTGTCCCGAATCTGTTTTGGATGAGATTGTTTACTTTAAATTTTTATTTATCTTTGCACCCACAAATTTAAAACAGGTTAAATAAAAAGCGTAAAAATTAATGGCAGTTAAAATCAGATTAGCTAGGAAAGGCCGTAAAAAACTGGCCTATTACCACATTGTGGTAGCAGATAGCAGGTCGCCACGGGATGGCAGATACATTGAATTGATCGGAAAGTATAATCCGCTCACTAACCCCGCCACAATCGAACTCGATTTCGATAAGGCTCTCGGTTGGCTGCAAAATGGCGCATTGCCCACGGAAACATGCAGGGCTATCCTGTCTTACAAAGGTGTACTTATTAAAAAGCATCTTCTTGAGGGTGTAAAGAAAGGTGCTTTTGATGAAGCTGAAGCCACGAAACGATTTGAGGAGTGGATGAAGCAGAATGATGCAAAAGTTGAATCCAAAAAGTCAGGTCTTGAGAAATCGAGGGATGATGAAGTGGTAAAGAAACTTACTGCAGAGAAGAAGGTTAACGAAGCGAGAGCCGCCAAACTTTCCAAGAAACAGGCAGATCTTGCAGCAAAAGCTGAAGCAGCTGATAAAGCTGAGGCAGTTGCTGAAGAAAAGGCTCCTGCTGCTGAAGTCGTTGAGGCACCCGTTGCCCCAGAAGCACCTATTGCAAGTGAAGCTTCTATTGCAACTGAAGCTCCTGAAGCACCTGCAGCCGATAAAGCAACGGAAGCTGCTGCTGAAGAAAAACCGCAGGAATAATTCCGGCTTAACACGATCAGCAATCCGGTGGCATACAATGCCCATATATTGCTTGGAAATATTTTAAAAGCTGACGGCTTTGATGGTTCTGTAACAATTAAGGTTGAAGAAGCTTTCAGAGAAAAAATACCCAAAATGGAATCGGTTTTCCTTGAAATAGATGGAAAGCCGGTTCCTTTTTTTATTTCAGAATCGGGAAGCACAGTCAATAATAATCTGAGACTGAAATTTGACGGCTACGATTCTATTGAGAAAATCAATGAATTTATCGGATGTAAAGTATATCTTTCCTCAGCCGGTAATGGTAAAAACAAAGTATTGAATTCTTCCGGGTTTACTAATTTTAATGTTTTTCTCCCGGGGAACAGGCTGCTTGGTGAAGTAACTAATATAATAGAAAATCCGGGACAAATTCTTCTGATTCTGAAATCACCAGAAGGAAAAGAAATTCTGATCCCTTTTCATGAAGATTTTATTGTCTCGATCAACAAGAAAAAGAAACTCATTGAAATGGATCTGCCTGAAGGATTGACTGAGATTAATTAATGCTGCCTTTGTGCAACACTTGTCTTAAATCGACGTCTTTATTTAAAATAAATTCTAACCTTAATTAAATCAAAATGAAAAAGGCAGTATCGTTATTGTTTTTGGTTGTCATACTGAGCAGCTTTGCATCAGGTCAGCAAAAGGAAACCAGGGATGTAAAAGGATTTGCAAAAGTCAACTTCGGGATTTCCGGTGACCTGAAAATCAAGATCGGCCGGGAATTCAGCGTGGTTCTTGAAGGAAACAAAAGCGATCTTAATGAAATTATCACTGAAGTGTCAGGCGACAGGCTTTTAATAAAGCAGGAAAACTGGCATTTCAACTTCAATGAGAAGGTGAACGTATACATTACCATGCCTGAACTCAGAAGTCTCAGTGTATCAGGATCAGGCAAAGCAGAAGTACTTGATCCGATAAAAGGAGTTGATAACCTTGATCTAAGTGTAAGCGGCAGCGGGAGACTGATGACTACGGAACTGGAAACCGATAACCTTGACTGCAGTATTTCAGGATCAGGTAATATCTCCATAGGCTCTGCCGGCAAAGCCGACAGGGGAGGTATATCGATCAGCGGATCGGGAGATTACAAGGGTGAATCCATGGAAATTGATCATCTCGAAGTTCATGTTTCGGGAAGCGGCAACTGCACATGCAAGGCAGGTGATTCTCTGAAAGTGGGGATTTCGGGAAGCGGCAATATATATTACTATGGAGATCCGAAAATAGATGCCAGAGTTTCAGGGTCAGGCCATGTAAGGTCAATGAAATAAATCACATCCGGATAATCTTAAAGGATCCGTTTTTATCGAATTTTATAACAGACGAGGGTTTATACTTCCTTTTATCATTCTGCCGGTATGTCACAACATAACCGGCAGATTTTTTAATCTCATTGTCAATCTCGCTGAAATTTGAAGGTGAAGGCTTCCTACTGATATTAGCTGAGGTTGAGATTACAGGCTTGTGGAATCTCGTTATCAGCTCACTGCAGAAGGGCTCGTTGCAGATCCTTATTCCTATTGATCCGTCCTTGTCACAAACACCCGGAGCAAGATTCTTCCCTTCCGGATAAATGATTGTCAGCGGAGAATCCGAAACCGATGTGAGCTCAAAAACTATGTCGGGAACATCCCTTACATATCTTTCCAGCATAGCTTCACCATCAACGAGAATGATCAGACTCTTGTTATCGCTCCTCGATTTTATCCTGAAGATCTTTTCAACTGCAGCCGGGCTAGTAGCATCACAGCCCAGTCCCCATATCGTGTCCGTGGGATAAAGGATTATCCCTCCCTCACGAAGGACCTTAATTGAACTATTTATATCTTTTTCAAAGCTAGTCATCAATTTCCCCTGTTATTAATCTCTCCACTGTGAAGCTTTCTTAACCCCGAGTATTTCAGGTAGCTCGACTTTGCCCCCAGTGAGCAAACTATCCATCCATTTCTGCCATCAAGAAATCCAAAGTGCAGGAAGTATGTAAGGAATAACCTCCAGATATAGTGTATCGACGGTGTAAAAACCATGGCTCTCTTCCCCTTTTTGAATAATTCCCTTGCGGCAATTTCGGAATAGGATCTGATCTTGGCTGAAAGATCATCAACAGAATTGCAGGGCCAGTGGAGAAGGTCTCCTTTAAGTCTCGTGATCTTGCAACCGGCGGCCATTATAAATTTTTCATGGACGTTTATTGTTCCCCATTCACCCATATCCTTTTTAAAAAGACGGAGCTGCCTGTCGGGATACCAGGCCGAGTGTCTTATCCATTGCCCATTGAAGCTTCCAAGCCTGTTAAACAGGTAACCATCAGCAACCAGGTTGTTTTTAACTTCAGCCAGAGAATCATGAAGTTCCGGGCTTAAAGCTTCGTCTGCATCAAGCGACAATATATAGTCAAAGGAGGCAAGAGTGAGAGAATAGTTTTTCTGATCCATGAACCCTGTGAATTCATGCGTTATAAATCTTGCATTGTATTTCCGGCAGATCTCTTTAGTGAAATCTTCAGAGTAGGAATCAACGACAATTATCTCATCAGCAATGCCACCAAGGGATGAGAGACACCTTTCGATTGACGAAACTTCGTTGAAGGTAATAATGATTGCAGATATCCCGGGCTTATCCAATACTTATTTAATTTATTTAGTGTGAAATAATTAACACTAATCAGAATTTCAGCTTTATCTTCATCATTCTGGCTTTCATCTCATTGATTACCTCTTTTTCCTGCTGAATGGAATCTGCTTCAAATGTGACAGAAAAGCGGACATATTTACCGGCATCATCCCATGGTACTGTTGAAATCAATGATTCCCTTATAAGAAACTCTGAAAATTCAGATGCTGTTTTGAATACTATCCCGTCCTCAGTGCCTTCAGGAGCCTTAACATAGCAATAGAAGGAACCTTTAGGTTTCTTTGCCGCGAACCCAGCCTCATTAAGGGCATCAACAAGGAGATTGAATCTCCTGGAATACTTTTCGATGGTTCGTTCGGTAATTTCAGGATGTTTCAGTGCCTGGATGCCAGCTTTCTGGATAGCCCGGAACTGTCCTGAGTCAGTATTGTCCTTGACAGTGGCATAGGCACTTATCGCCTTGCTGTTCCCACATACAAATGCGATCCTCCATCCTGTCATATTGAAAGCTTTTGAAAGTGAATGGACTTCGATACCCACCTCCATGGCTCCCTCAACCGAAAGGAAACTCAAGGGTTTATACCCATCATAGGTTAATCCGGCGTAGGCTGCATCATGAATTACTATGATATTATTTTTCAATGCAAAATCAACCACCTCTTTGAAGAAATCCTTGCTGGCAACTGCCCCTGTTGGATTATTTGGATAATTGAGATATAGGAGCTTTGCCTTCCCAAGGATTGTTCTGGGAATTGAGTGGAGGTCAGGGAGGAATGAATTTAATTCAAGCAATGGAAGGTTATAGACTTCACCTCCCAGGTATTTTGTATATGTTGCAGTTACAGGATAGCCGGGTACTGTTGTCAGAAGAATATCGCCAGGATTGATAAAACAAACCGGGAGCATGGCAAGAACGGGTTTTGAGCCGATGCCATGAACGATATTTTCTGCCGGGTTCAACCCCTTTAGGCCATAAATATTTTCAAGATATCCTGCTGCAGCCATCTGGAACTCAGGGATACCATTATCGGCGTACCACCTGTTGGCAGGCTTGCCTGCTTCTTCGGCCAGAGATTTTACAACAAGGTCATCGGCAGGCCAGTCCGGTTCACCGACACCCATATCTATAAGTTTAATATCTGGATGAGCAATTCTTGCAGCAGCCTTTGCTCTTTTGATAAGTTCAAATTTGTATATAACTGTCGATTTTCCAAAGCTTTTGCCGCCTAGTCTATCTGCTATTTTATCATAAAAGAAGTCAGCCATAATTATTTCCAATTCTGTTTTTAGTTATACTTGCATTTTCTTTTTATTCATGCCAAAGGTAATAAATGTAACAGTGAAAAAACTAGAAATCAGCATATGATAAATGATAATGAAAAGCTATTTTTCTCTTTCTTGGGAAATAAATCTGGCTTATATTTGGTGTCAATATTTTTCATATCAGATTTTGATTTTGCTAATAGTAAAAACGCTGATCAATAAAACATTAATACTAACATCATGAGTAAATACATTTATCTTACATGCACTCCTGAAGCTCTCGTTGCTTCTATGCTTCCTCCTGAAGAATTTGGAATGTATCTTTCGACAGGAACAAAAAAACGCAACAAAGGACAGGTAATCTTTTTTGAGGTTGACCTTTCAAAAATTGAAAACCTCATTGATATGGATAGCCTGAACAGGAGATGTGTTGCCAAGGAAGATGGCAGTCCGAAAAGTTCTGTTTATCTGTCTGTTTACAGGGTTCTGGAAACGATTCCTGTATCAGCATTAAAAAGCCTTTACCTGACAGCAGATAATGGTAGTATTCTTGAATTGAAAAGAGCAGATTATAACAAAAGTCGGGAGCCTCAAAGCGCCCTGCATCTTTACCAGGAATTATGTCCTGTAACGCCGCTGGTTGCAAGCGAGCTTCCTCCTTCGGCATTCCTGAAAAAGCTTACTGACGGATCGACTTCAGTTGTTCTGCCCAAGCTGTTTTTTGTTGAGCTGAAGCTTGGAGAGTTGGCTATAAATCCGCTAAATGGTTCAGCTGAGCAAATTCCATATTCCAATGTCGGCCACTTGCGGGATTGTCTTGAGATACTGAGCGGCGAATATGAGAAGCACATGAAAACTGTCCAGAGAGTATTTTCCGGTCTTCTGCTTTACAGAACAATTGAGACGGGATTTTATGTAGGAGCAAAAGATGAAATGGCTTTTTATCCTTATCCAACCATGATGGAACTGGAGAACATTAATTATGAATTTTTTAGATCTATTTAGTATAAATTATTAATTAGTAATCAATTATGTTAAGTTTACCGGGGGCAACCCCATTTGAGGTCATAGGTCTATGGATTGTGCTTCTTATAGCATTCTTAGGATTGGCTTATGCGTTGTTTCTTCGCAAGCAGGTTTTGGCTTACGATAAAGGAACAGAAAAAATGCAGGATGTTTGGAACGGGATACGTTTGGGAGCTAACGCATATCTGAAAAGGCAATTAAAAACTATTGTCCCTCTGATTTGTGTTTTTACAGTAGTCCTGTTTTTATCGGTTTACGTGGTTCCCCCTTCAGATGAGGCGAAATTACGTTTTGCAGGTTATCCTGACCAGTCACTTAAGCTGATCATGGGCTTTGGCCGTGCAATAGCATTCATAATGGGTTCTGTATTTTCTCTGATGGTTGGACAGTTCGGTATGAGAATGGCTGTTCAGGCAAACGTCCGGGTAGCTTCAGCCTCAAGAAGAAGCTTTGGTGAAGCACTGAAAATTGCTTACCGGGCAGGTACCGTAACCGGTATGCTTACAGATGGTTTAGGCTTGCTTGGTGGCACAGCGATATTTCTTATTTTTGGAGTTGCTTCACCCGATACTCTGCTTGGATTTGGCTTTGGTGGTACATTGCTGGCCCTCTTCATGAGAGTTGGTGGCGGTATTTATACAAAAGCTGCAGACGTAGGTGCTGACCTTGTAGGAAAAGTCGAAGCAGGCCTTCCTGAAGATGACGAACGTAATGCCGCAGTTGTTGCAGACCTGGTAGGGGATAATGTTGGTGACTGCGCCGGGATGGCTGCAGATATATTCGAATCGTATGAAGTGACAATTGTATCAACCTTGATACTCGGGGTTGCTCTTTTTACCAAAACACATGAGCTTTCATGGATTATTTTCCCGCTTATGGTGAGAGGTATTGGAGTTTTCTCTTCCGTAATAGGCACTTACCTTGTTAAAGTGAATAAGAATTCGGAGAGTCACAATGCACTTGCAGCAATTAATAAAGGGTTCTATTCCTCAGCTGCAATAAGCATTCTGCTATTCGGACTGATTTCATTTTTCTATCTCCATGACTGGCGTTCATTCTTATCGGTTGTAGTAGGTATCTTTCTTGCAATTTCACTTGATGAAATCACCAAACGTTTTACAGACGGTAAATTTCGTCCTGTCAGGGATATCGCGAAAAATTCAAAAACCGGTTCCGCGACTCTGTTATTAAAGGGATTGAGTTATGGATTTGAAGCTGCCGTGTGGCAGACATTAGTGATTGCGATCACAATTTTTGCTTCGATCATGATTTATCATGGGATGCCTGTGACTTATGTTCTTTATGGAGTGGCAATGACAGGTATAGGGATGCTTACTCTTACCGGTAACAACGTAGCAATGGATGCTTTCGGGCCTATTGCTGACAACGCAAACGGTATCGGTGAATTATCACATCTTGATAAGGAATCGCGCAAGATTATGGATGCCCTGGATGCTACCGGGAATACTACTAAAGCTATTACCAAAGGAGTTGCTATCGGTTCAGCCGTTATTGCTGCTGTTTCATTGTTCGGATCTTTCATTACCGATGTAAGTAAAGTTCAGATCCAGTCAGGACTTAATCAGGCAGCATCATTACTCGGTACCGGTATTCGTATTTCAGTTCCTATGATATTTGTCGGATTCCTTATCGGAGGAGTTATCCCATGGCTATTCTCTTCTCTGACAATAAATGCAGTAACACGAGCTGCTGCTCAGATTGTCGATGAAGTGCGCCGTCAGTTCAGAATCCCCGGAGTTCTTGAATGGAAAGTAAAACCTGATTATCAGAATGCTGTTGATATTTGTACAAAATCGGCACAAAGAGAGCTTATCCCTTTGGCATTAATTGGAGTGTTATCTCCTATTTGCGTGGGAGCTTTACTGGGTGTTGAAGCTCTTGGAGGTTTTCTTGCAGGAGTAATTCTTTCAGGACAGATGCTTGCAGTATTTATGTCAACTTCAGGTGGTGCATGGGATAATGCTAAAAAAACCATCGAAGATGGTCTTTATGGCGGCAAAGGATCGGAAGCCCACAAGGCAGCTGTTGTTGGTGATACTGTTGGAGATCCTCTCAAAGATACAGCAGGACCTGCTCTTAACCCGATGATCAAGGTTATAAATATGGTTTCACTTCTTTGTGCTCCCGTTCTTGTTGTTTATCAGCTACCAGGGCAATCACAGGCAGGTATGATAACTTCGGGATTTTTCTGTATTGCAATTATTGTAGGATCAATCCTGTTCTCTAAACGAGGCGGATTTAAGAAACAACCTTTTGAACCTTAATATTATCATTATAAATTCCGGCAGGGAAACCTGCCGGAATTTTTATATATTTAAGGCTTTAACAAGCCAACAGTAAATTCTGTCGTCAGGCCGATAGGAAAATGCCACGATTGCGAACAATTTTTCTTAAAAAACTTTGTTTCAGATTATAATGATATATTCAAATCAAAATGACAGCAACTCTTTTGTATAACACATCGGCTTTTGATACGCTGAATAAAGCTATTTCGGCTGCTCCTGCGCTTCCATCGCAACCTGCCCCACATATGATGTCTATGATGGATATCGTGATGAAGGGTGGTATTATCATGATACCCATCCTTATTCTTTCTATAATAGCTATTTATGTTTTTATTGAACGTTACCTGACTATAAGGCGTCATATTAGTGCAGACGTGGACTTCATGAACAGTATCCATGACTTTATTCTAAAAGGACAAACCGATTCTGCCCTTACGCTTTGCCAGAATACTCCCAAGCCTATAGCCAGAATGATCGAGAAAGGGATTTCACGCATTGGCAAGCCTATCAAAGAGATTGAAGAATCAATTGAGATAGCTGGAAAATTTGAGGTTTATGACCTTGAAAAAAATGTACAGATTCTTGCGGTCATTGCCGGAATTGCTCCGATGTTCGGCTTTCTCGGTACCATAATCGGGGTTATAAAGATATTTTATAATATTTCAATGACGAGCGATGTCAGTATCGGCACTGTTTCTGCCGGACTCTATACCAAAATGGTGAGCAGCGCTTCGGGGCTTATTGTCGGTATTCTGGCTTATATAGGCTACCATTGGCTCAACCAGCTCTTAAATAAAGCCATCCACCAGCTTGAATGGAACGCAATGAATTTCATTGACCTTCTTAAAAGCCCTTCAAAATGATTGAGCTTCGTAAGAAAAAAGACTTTACTGTAGAAGTATTCACTTCCTCGATGAACGACATCATGTTCTTTCTCATGCTGTTCTTCATCATCACTTCCACTCTGCTCAATCCAAGCATGATAAAGGTTTCATTACCCAGTTCAAAGAGCAGCCAGTCGATTCAGAAAAGAGAGATTAACCTGACAATGACGAAAGAGAAGGTTTATTTCGTGGATAATACCCAGGTTCCTTTTGATGGGCTTGAAGCACAACTGAAAAAAGAACTGGCGCATTATCCGGACGCCTTCATCATGCTGCGTGTTGATAATACGCTGCCCATTCAGGATCTGGTAAATGTCCTTTCTTTAGGAAACGCATTGAATGCGAAAATGATAATCGCTACAGCAAAGTCACATTAGATTTTTCACTAAAACAGATAGTTTATAATTACCTATTGGAGAATAGAGCGGTCCTCATGACCACCTGTTATGACCTGTCAGTCTGAAAGAGACAACAGGTTTCTTATTGTATTGCTTATTGTTAATAAAATGAGGAGCTTATATTATTTTTTTAACAATGCAAATCAAAATATTTTTATTAATATCAACCTCTGAACAGACAAATAAATAGAATTCTTATAAATTTTATTTTTCAGAATTACAGGAATTATTATCCATAAAAGGATTTATAGCAATAATTGTTGAACATTTAAAATTTATATTATGATTAGTAGCTTATTCTGGATTGTCCCGATTTCAGCATTAACTGCGTTATTGTTCGCCTGGATTTTCTTCAAGGGAATGAAGAAAGAAGAGGAAGGAACAGAAAAAATGCAGGAGATTGCTGCATACGTCAGGGAAGGCGCTATGGCCTACCTGAAAAGCCAGTACACTGTTGTTACCAAGGTATTCATTGTTCTTGCTGTTTTGTTGGCCATTCTTGCCTACATGGGTGTACAGAACCCATTTGTCCCGGTCGCCTTCCTTACAGGAGGTTTCTTCTCCGGGCTTTGCGGTTATCTGGGAATGAAAACTGCAACATATGCGTCAAACAGGACTGCATGGGGCGCTTCGAAATCCTTGAACAGAGGTTTAAAGATTGCTCTCAGGAGCGGTGCAGTTATGGGCCTTGTTGTCGTGGGATTTGGATTACTCGACATTGCATTGTGGTTCCTTCTGCTTACCAAGGTTATCTTTACACCCGAGCACATGGCATCAGGTCTCCACTGGCTTGGTCTTACATTTGTTCAGCAGGGAATTGATCAGCACCAGGCGTTTGTAGAAATTACTGCTACAATGATCACTTTTGGAATGGGTGCATCAACTCAGGCTCTCTTTGCCCGTGTCGGAGGCGGCATCTTTACAAAAGCTGCTGACGTCGGGGCTGATCTTGTTGGTAAACTGGAAGCCGGTATACCTGAAGATGACCCTCGTAACCCGGCAACAATTGCTGATAACGTTGGTGATAATGTTGGTGACGTTGCCGGAATGGGCGCAGACCTTTATGAATCATATGCAGGATCAATCCTTTCTACTGCCGCTCTGGGGGCTGCTCTTCCGGCCATAGCTGGCCAGGGTGATTATCAGATAAAAGCCATTATAGCTCCGATGCTGGTCTCAGCAATAGGCATATTGCTTTCAATAGCAGGTATTTATATGGTAAGGACAAAAGAAGATGCATCTCCAAAGACTCTTCTTCGTGCACTTCTTCTTGGCACAGGAGGGAGCTCTGCTCTTATCCTTGTTGTGCTTGCAATCATGGCCTGGGCAAACTGGATAACCTGGGGTGTGTTCGGGGCTGCAGTTTCAGGTCTTGTTGCCGGTGTTATTATCGGTCAGGCCACAGAATATTTTACATCAGACGGATATGGGCCTACTCAAGGTATAGCAAAACAATCCCAGACAGGGCCAGCCACAGTAATTATTGAAGGTATGGCCGTTGGAATGTTTTCAACCTGGGTTCCGGTTCTTACAATTGTTGCAGGTATTATCGCCGCCTACGGTTTTGCCGGTGGATTCCACAACTTTGCCACAGGTATTTATGGCGTCGGTTTTGCAGCAGTGGGAATGCTTTCTACGCTCGGAATTACTCTTGCAACTGATGCATTCGGACCAATTGCCGATAACGCCGGAGGTAATGCTGAGATGTCAGAACTTCCACAAGAAGTAAGGGAAAGAACTGATTCACTTGACGGTCTTGGAAATACTACTGCCGCCACTGGAAAAGGATTTGCAATAGGTTCAGCTGCCCTTACGGCACTTGCACTTGTTGCAGCTTATATGGAAGAAGTTAAGCTGTGGCTTGGCAGGCTTGCTGACAAAAGCGTCGATGGTTATAAACAGATTGGCGATGTACTGTTTTATAAGAGTCATGCACCTGCAGTTGTTCAGGCCGGACAGCATGCAATTCTGGTTACTAATGCAGGCATCAAGGATTTTGTATCAGCATATAACCTGTCATTATTCAACCCGATACTATTGGCAGGACTGTTCATTGGAGCAATGATGACTTTTGTGTTTGTCGCAATGGCAATGAAAGCTGTTGGAAGGAATGCAGGACGAATGGTCGATGAGGTCAGGCGCCAGTTCAGGGAGATCCCGGGCATCATGGAAGGAACCGGAAAACCTGAATATGCAAAATGTGTTGCAATTGCAACCAAAGGGGCACAGAAGGAAATGGTAGTTCCGGCCCTTATGGCTATTATAGTTCCTGTTGTTACAGGAATCATTTTTGGAGTTCCTGGGGTTGTTGGTCTGCTTATGGGTGGAATGACTACAGGCTTCACTCTTGCCAGCATGCTGAATAATGCCGGTGGCGCCTGGGATAATGCCAAGAAATTCATTGAAAGAGGCAATTATGGTGGCAAGAAAAGTGAATGCCACAAAGCAAGTATTGTTGGTGATACCGTTGGAGATCCGTTTAAAGACACGTGTGGTCCTTCAATGAATATCCTCATAAAACTGATGTCGATGGTTGCCGTAGTTATGGCAGGGGTGACAGTCGCGTTCAGTATTTTCGGATAATAATGGATTATAATAATATTAAAAAGCTGCTCATTTCGGGCAGCTTTTTTGTTAATTTGGTATGTCTCTAATTTTATGAGAAATGAATCTCCCTTCCCTCTCTGATATCCGGTCAGCTCATGCCAGAATAAAACCATATATTCATCAGACGCCGGTATTAACCTCTCAGCAGCTGAATAAAATATTTGAGAGTGAATTATTCTTCAAATGCGAGAATTTCCAGAAGGTGGGAGCATTCAAGTTCAGGGGAGCGACAAATGCTGTCCTCTCACTGAATGATGAAGAAAAACAAAGGGGAGTTGTAACTCATTCATCAGGAAATCATGCGGCAGCACTTTCCCTGGCAGCGCGAATGAACAATGTTAAAGCTTTCATTGTGATGCCTGAAACCGCACCTGAGGTCAAAAAAAACGCAGTCAAGGGATATGGAGCTGAAATCACATTCTGTAAACCAACCCTTCAGGCTCGTGAAGAAGCGGCTCAAAAAATAATTGACAGAACCGGTGCAATACTGGTTCATCCCTATGATAATTTCAATGTAATTTGCGGACAGGGCACTGCATCGATTGAATTACTGAATACGATACCTGATCTGGAAATTATTATCGCACCGATCGGGGGCGGCGGATTAATTAGCGGAACCTCAACGGCTGTAAAAGGCATTAACGGCAAAATAAGTGTTATCGGTGCTGAACCTCTCAATGCCAGCGATGCCAGAGAGTCATTTCTTACCGGCAGAATTGTCCCCTCGGTAAACCCAATAACAATAGCTGACGGACTGCTCACATCGCTCAGCGAACTTACATTCTCAATAATCAGAAAAAATGTTGATAATATTTTTACTGCCCGGGAGGAAACAATTGTTGAATGCATGCTTATGGTGTGGGAAAGAATGAAGATAGTTATTGAGCCATCATCAGCAACCGTTCTGGCAATCGTGAAGGAAAATCCGGAGTTTTTCAGGCATAAAAGAACCGGTCTTATAGTAAGCGGTGGTAATGTTGATTTCAGGAGGCTGCCATTTTAAGGCTTCTTAATAAAATAAGCTGCAATTGGATAATGATCTGAATATCTTATCCTTATTATATTGAATATCCGGCATTCAAGAGCGTTGTCATAAAGAATATAATCAATCCTGTTAGGAGGATAGTTGCCTCTGTAGGTGAAACCAGCCCCGTATCCTGAGCTGACAAATGAATCATTCAGTCCTTTCCGGATCTTGCGATATGAATATGACACGGGTGTGTCATTAAAGTCACCGGCAACAATCACGGGATAAGGCGATGAGTTAACCCATGCTTTCACTGTCTGGGCCTGCCTGGCCCTCCTGACGAATCCTTTCTTAAGGCTTACAGACAGATTCTTAACCTCATCGAGAGTCTCCTTGTCGTCAGGTGTTGTCATCTCCTCAAGAAATGATTTCTCGATGCTTCTCAACCTGAAAGATTGCAGATGGTTGTTAAAGACCCTGAAAGTGTCTTTTTTAATAACTATGTCCGTATAAATCGAGAGACTTGAGGACCCGGTGTGTATTATCTCGCCCTTCCCGACAATAGGATACTTGCTATAAGTTGCAATACCATAGTAACGGCTTTTACCGTTACCGATCATTTTCATATGCGAATAATAGCCGCCCCCCAGAGCACTTTTCACATAAGAATCCTTTTGTAGGGGATCGCCATTGACATAAAATTCCTGCAGGCAGAGAATATCAGGTTTCTGCACCTTCAGAAAGGCAAGCACTTTTTTCTCTGAACTGATGTTCTGACTCTCGAAGTTATTGAAAAGACGGAGGTTGTAGCTCATTACCTTAAATGTGCCTTCCTTTTTTCCTGTCGACCGGCTGATTTTTAAATAATTGTTGAGATGAGTAATACCTGCAGCTATTATCACGACCGAAATCAGTGCTTCGAATTTCAGCAATACAGCCCAAGTAAGTGCCAATAGGATATTCACAAGTAGAAGATATGGGTAAGCGAGACCAAAAAAAGCAGGAAGAGCAAATTTATCAGGACTTATATGTACGGCAAGGTAAGATATAAGAAGAGATGCTGCAAAGAGTATATTTACAGCCAGCAGAGCTCTATATGCAATTTTTTTCACTGGTCAGTTTTTCTTCTGGCTTTCTTTGAAGAGTGTGTCCTTTTCAACCTTTGAAAGGCTATCGTATCCTCCTTTGGATATCTTGTCAAGGATATGGTTGATTTGTTCCTGGTGCTCCTTTTTGATTTTGTTGTAGTCGTAGTCAGTGGCAGGTTTCTTATATGTCACTTTTAGCTTTTTGCGCGGCTTGAGAAGGGTTGCAAAAAAATCAATAATCCAGTTGATACCTCTCCCGATATCATGTCCTTTTTTTAAACTAAGGGTATAAAAATATCCGAAAAGAGCACCGCCAATATGTGCCAGCTTTCCACCTGAATTGACAGAAAAATCCATAACTGATGTAAGCACAAAAATCGCCAGTGCCAGATATTTTATCTTTATCTTCCCCAGAAGAAAGAGCTGTACCGTGTAATCAGGAACATAAGCTGCAATTGCTATGACCACCGCCATCACTGATGCTGAAGCGCCAATAGCAACCGATTCATCCACTACACCTTTGAAAGCCGGGAAAATGTTGAAACCAAGAATGTACACTACAGCTCCGCAGAGCCCACCGAGAATGTAAACCGATACAAGTTTTCTCTGGTCGAGATACTCAAGAAAAATTATGCCAAACCAATAGAGCCATAGCATATTGAAAAGGATATGCCAGATATCCTTATGGGTAAACATATAAGTAAAGAGAGTCCAGGGCCTGCCAGCCAAAGATTTCAGCGAAGCGGGTACAGATAACAGATCAAGTGTTTTTGAAGGGATATCCTGGTTATTCAGAAGGTATCCTATAATTAAGGTAATCGAAATTAAGAGAAAAACAGAGGCATTGATATAGATAAGCCTTGTAACACTGCTCCCTTTTCTGAATGAAGATTTTATATTGTCAGCCAGTCCCATCAGTAAAGAGTTGTAGTCGTTTTCTGCCAGTATTTGATAAGAATATAGCCAAATATCATACCCCCGACATGTGCCGCATGCGCTATTGAGCTCCCGGGCTGCATAATTGCAAGTATGAGTTCAAGTCCGCCATATATCAGTACAAAATATTTGGCTTTTATCGGAATGGGCGGAAAGATTATCATGAGCTGTGTATTCGGGAAGAGCATTCCGAAAGCAAGCAGTACTCCGAAAATTGCGCCTGATGCTCCTACAGTCGGAATGTTCAGCAGGAACTGAAGATCCTTCATAGCAGGATCCGTAAACGCTTTTCCTTCCTTCCAATAACCAGATCCTTCCTTAAGGACGAGCTGAAGATTTTCAGGTGTAAGAGTATGGGCAATTTTACTGTATTCATATGCAATAACAGACTCATGAACAAGTGCTGCACCGAATCCGCAAATCAGGTAAAAAATTAAAAATCGCTTCGGGCCCCACACATTCTCCAGCATGACTCCGAATATAAAAAGAGCATACATGTTAAAGAAAATATGCCAGAAATTGGCATGCATGAACATATGGCTAAGAAGCTGTATAGGCTTGAAATTTTCAGATTTTGGGAAATATAGTCCAAGTATTGCGTTAAGGTCAATATTAAAAAATTTAGTGCCTGCCCAATAGGCAAAAAACATCAGTGCATTGATCAGGATGATATTCTTAACCACCGGCGTCAATCCCGCAAATCCTCTTCCGTATCCGTTCATCAGTCGATTTTAAATGATTTCATTTCCATCAATTGTCGGACCAAAGCTATTATTTATGTATGAATCCGACAATATGTCATAAAAACGCTATTTGAATTTTTTATCCAGGTCCTCCAGGGTGATGATCATTATTACAGGCTTGCCTTTAGGAGAATAGTTTGGCGCTGAGCATGCAAAGAGAATGTCAAATAGATTTTCCATCTCGCTCTGATCCAGGATTTTACCATATGGAATCGCGGAGGCTCCGGCCATTGCTGAAGCAAGTCTCTCTTTCAATCCCGCTGAAGGATCGGACTCTCTTGTCTTGAATTCATCTATTATTATACCAAGCATTTCTGCAGGATCGCTTGTAAGAAATTCTGAGGGACGTCCTTTTATCAGAGCTTTGTCTTTACCCTGGAAGAGGATATTGAAACCGAGCACTCTTATGCCATTTTCAATCTCCTTTAATACCAGTATGTCTGCAGGATTCAGCTCGACAGATATAGGGAATAATTCGCTCTGGCTGACCGGTTTATTCTTATCGAGGCACTCGAGGAATTTCTCATATAGGACTCTTTCATGGGCCCTTTTCTGGTCGATGAGCATTAACCCTGATTTTACAGGGCAAACAATATATTTGTTTTTTACCTGAAAGAATTTTCTTCCTGTCTCACTTATCTTTTCTACAATCACGTGAGATTCACTTTCTTTCTCAAAGGCAGTATACAGCTTTTCCCAGTTTGCGTTGTTTTCACGTTCGAACCTTTCGATAAATCCGGGTTTGTTCATCGAGGCTTCATCTCCGTCGAAGGGATTATAGCGCGGATTAATTTCAATCCCGGGAGGCTGGGGAAGGGTATCCGATGAGCTCCTGACCGGAATATCGATCAGAGCTTCATCTTCAAAGTCGATAGACGGGACAATGTTAAACCTTCCAAGAGCCTCACGAACGGAAGCCATAAGTATCTGCCAGATAGACCTTTCATCCTCGAACTTGATTTCTGTTTTTGTGGGGTGGATGTTTATATCAATTGACGCCGGGTCGATTTCCATGAAGATGAAATATGTCGGAATTACATCTGCAGGAAGTATATTCTGGTACGCTTCTGTAACTGCCTTATGAAAATAAGGGTGCTTCATAAACCGGTTATTCACAAAGAAAAACTGTTCGCCGTAGGTTCTCCTGGCGCTCTCCGGCTTTCCTATAAACCCTTTAAGGGAGATAAGGGTGGTCTCCGTTTCAAGAGTTATGAGATCGGAGTTTATCTGTTTCCCGAAAACACCTATGATGCGCTGCCTGTGATTCCCGGAAGGCAGGTTATATACTTCAGTATCATTATGATGAAGGATGAACCTGATATCTGTATGTGCAATGACTATTTTTTGAAATTCAATTATAATATGCCTCATCTCGGTTGTGTCCGATTTAAGGAATTTTCTTCTTGCAGGCACGTTGTAAAAGAGGTTCTTTACAGAAAAGCTGGAACCTTTAGCACAACTGCATGGTTCCTGGGTTTCAACTTTTGATCCGTTTATGACAATAATTGTTCCTGTCTCATTCTCCTCTTTCCTGGTCCTGAGTTCAACCATGGCTACTGCCGCTATTGATGCAAGAGCTTCGCCCCTGAAACCCTTGGTAATGATGGAAAAGAGATCATTTGCAGTTGAGATTTTTGAGGTGGCATGACGCTCAAAAGAAAGCCTTGCATCCGTCTCTGACATTCCTTCGCCGTCATCGACTACCTGTATCAGGGTTTTGCCCGAGTCTTTAATAATTACACTTATACTCTTCGCCCCGGCATCGACTGCGTTTTCCATCAGTTCCTTAACAACGGATGCTGGCCGCTGGATGACTTCACCTGCTGCTATCTGGTTCGCAACAGAGTCAGGAAGGAGTTTAATGATGTCAGGCATTTAATTTTTATTCCCAAAATTCTTCTGCAGCAAATATAAAAATAATTCACGGATGAGCTTCGTGCTCTCAAACATTGCCTCTTGGAGGTTTATAAATCATAATGACTATCTTTGAATAAAACTTGAAGATAATGAAACAGCTCCCATATTATATTGCCCTGATATTTCTTGTGTTTCTCTTAAGTTGTTCGCATAAATCAGGAAAAAATGCAATAAAAGTGATGACTCTGAATATAAGGTACGACAATCCTCATGATAGTTCAAATTCATGGCCGAAACGAGCATCGATGGTCTGTAGATTCATTAAAAATGAGAAACCTGATGTGCTGGGTATGCAAGAGGTGCTTTTGAACCAGTATGATGTGATACAGACTTATCTCAGAGATTATTTATCTGTCGGGGTTGGCAGAAACGATGGTGCCAAGGATGGAGAGATGAATCCTCTCTTCTTCAGGAAAGACAGATTTGACCTGGCAAGAACCAAAACATTCTGGCTCTCCGGAAAACCTGATTCTGCCGGTTCGATGGGCTGGGGAACCTCTCTGCCAAGGATTGTAACCTGGATTGAACTGGTGGATAAAAAAAGTCATGCTCATTTCTATTTTTTCAATACACATTTTGCGCACGATTCCGATTCGGCAAGAACAATGAGCGCCAGGTTGCTCTTATTTAAGGTCGACAGCATAGCTTCAGGCTTCCCGTTTATTATTACCGGCGATTTCAATATGCTTCCTTCAGAAAAGGGATATAACATTCTTACTGGGCCGGCTGAAAGCGTTCCACTGCTTAGCGACAGTTATCTTATTTCAGAAAAGAAACCCGGAGGCCCGGTTTACACTTTTAACGGATTTTCTGACAAGCCCGGATCTGGAAGAATAGATTATATCTTTGTCAGGAACGGAATGAAAGTATTGGAACACAACACAATAGCTAAGAAGGAAAGAAAACTTTTTATTTCCGATCATTGGCCGGTTGAAGCAATCATCTCAACAAAATGAAGAGACCTTTTGACTTTACAGACTTTCGACTTTATGGACTTTTATGCAGTCTTCCTATATCGGTTTACTGCAAGTGAAGTGAATACAATCGCAATCACTGCCAATGAATAAAGATCGTGGCTTATATCATGAATAGTTGAGCCTTTCAGCATTACCATCCTGTTGATGCGCATCAGGTAGGCTACCGGGTTGATAACATCAATTTTCTGCGCCCAGTCAGGCATGCTCTCAAGAGGCGTGAATACACCGCTCATCAGTATAAAGATTATCATGCAGAAAAAGCCTACAAACATATATTGCTGCTGAGTGGATGAGAAGGTGGAAATGAAAAGTGCAAGTCCCAGAACAGCTACCAGGAACAGGGTCGCACTGAGGAATAGTAATGCAATGCTTCCTTCGAAAGGGATATTGAAAGCCAACTTTCCCAGGATCATTCCAATAGCCAGATCAACAAGGCCAATTAACAGGAATGGGACCATTTTTGCAATTATAAAATGATACCGTTTGACCGGAGTGACGTTTATCTGCTCAATTGTTCCAACCTCTTTCTCTCTTACCATATTCAACCCTGCAAGTATAAAACCGATGGCAGTAACGAGTATCACCAGAATACCCGGAAGCATGTAATATTTGTAATTCAGCATCTCGTTATACCAGTACCTGTTTGTTATACTGATTATCGGGGGTGATGATCCTGTATTAATATTGATGTTCTCACGGATAAGATCCATGTTGTAATCGCTTATTACGCCATTCAGGTAAGCCCATGTCAGCTGCGCTGATGAAGCATTGATTGCATTAATCGAAGCAAGAAGCCTCCCTGGTTTCCCGGTAATTATCTCTCTACCGAACCCTGACGGGAACTGTAGTACCAGGTCGCATTTGCCTTTGTTAAGCAGTTTATTTGCTTCTTCTTCAGATGGAGTTGAATAATTGACCTTAAAGAATGATGAACCCTCAAGCCTGCTTATCAAACCCCTTGACTCAGGCGTCATGTCCCTGTCGATAATGCAAAGCCTTACATTCCTGATCTCGAAAGTGACTGCCGGGACGAGAATAAGCATCTGAACTATGGGAACAGCAAAAATTGCCTTCCCGATGAACTTATTCCGGAAGATCTGGATGAACTCTTTTCTGATAAGATATAATATTGTCCTCATTTGCTTCTGATTGTGCCTTTATACTTTTCTACTCCAGCCTTATCTTGAAATTCCTGACACTTAAGCCTATAAAAATTAAAGTCATTCCCACTAGCACCAGGGTCTCTTTCCAGACATAGAAGAAGCCGGTTCCCTTTATCATAATGCTTTTAATGATTATTATAAAATATCGGGGAGGAATAATGGTGCAGAGCCAGCGATATACCGCCGGCATGTTTTCAACAGGAAAGATAAAGCCTGAAAGGAGAATGGTTGGCAGCATCAGTCCGATAAGGGAAATAAAGATAGCCTGCTGCATAGTCTTGGAAACCGTGGATATCAGGATACCAAGGGAAAGGCTCATGAGAATATAGAGCATGCTTTCGGCAAGAAGCAATATAATACTTCCCTTGACCGGCAGTCCAAAAACGAACCATGATAAGATAAGTATTACACTTACATTTATCAATGAGAGGATAAAATATGGCATTACTTTTCCCAGAATGATCTGGAGAGGTTTCAAGGGCGATACAAGCAAGACCTCCATTGTGCCGAACTCTTTTTCGCGGGTAATGGTCACCGATGTCATCAGGGCGCAGATTAGAATAAGTATCAGTGTTATTACACCGGGAACGAACATGAAATGACCCTTAAGCTCAGGATTATAGAACATTCTGACTTCCGGAGTGATCAATGAACCAGTACCTGCCGTTTTCCCTGCTATTTCCCTGTTGAAATCAACAGTGATTGCCATTATGTAATTTGTGACCAGTGTTGCTGTATTTGGTTCCGATCCGTCAGCTATGATGCTCATTGAGGCTTTTCCTTTTTCAAGCAGATTCCTGCCGAAATTATCCTCATAAACAATTACAGCCCTTGTTTTGCCTTTTTTAAGTACTTTATCTATATCATTATAGGTGAATAAGTTATCCGTTTGCCGAAAAAAGCCTGAAGAGATAATTTTATCCGTAAGCTTCTGTGTCACTTCATCTTTTGAAAGATCAAGAAAAGCTATGCCGGCATTTTTTATATCCTGGCTGACGACAAAACCGAATAATAATATCTGTACGGCAGGTATCCCGAACAACAGGAACAAAGTGCGGGGATCCCTGAAAATATGCAGGAATTCTTTCTTAACAAAGCCGAGAAATCTTTTCATGCCTTTGCTGCTACTGGTCTTGCGATCTTTATAAATACCTCCTCAACGGTATCAGCGTTGTATCTTTTTTTAAGGTTTGCGGGAGTATCAAGTGCGACGATTTTCCCATCGCTCATTATCGAAATCCTGTCGCAATACTCTGCCTCATCCATATAATGTGTTGTCACGAATACAGTTATTCCTCTTGATGCAGCTTCATATATCATTTCCCAGAACTGACGCCGTGTCACCGGATCAACACCCCCCGTAGGCTCATCAAGGAAGACTGTTTTTGGTTCATGGAGGATTGCAACTGAGAAAGCAAGCTTCTGCTTCAGCCCCAGAGGCAGGTCGGATATGAGTTTATTTTCATAATCAATGAAGTTCAGTTTTGCCAAAAGCTCCCTGGTCCTCTCTCTGATAAGCGACCGGTTCATCCCATAAATTCCCCCGTAAAGCATAATGTTTTCTTTTATTGTAAGATCCTCGTACAGGGAGAATTTCTGACACATATAACCGATATTTTTTTTAATTTTTTCGGGTTCCTTTTTTGCATCGTACCCCGCAACCATCACTTCACCTGAAGTAGGAGACGACAATCCGGACAGTATCCTGAGAGCGGTTGTCTTCCCCGCACCATTGGCTCCAAGGAATCCGAATATCTCTCCGGAGTAAACGACAAAACTCAGGTTATCGTTGGCCACAAAATCTCCGAACTTCTTTACCAGATTTTTTACTGATATAACAATTTCCCTCATCTTTTTTCTCCGTTATATCGTTGTGCCTATGTTCATCAATTCCAGAAACCTGTCCTCGATACCTGCGCCAGATTCTTCAATAGTTACTCCGGAAATCCCTTCTGATTCAAGAAAACCCGGAAGCGAATCACCAGGAGCGTTATCGATAAATGTGACATGCATTGAATCTCCAAACGGATATGCCGTGTTTGTATTTGGATACCTCCTTAAGGCTATCAGAAGCCTGTATTTGTCCTCAGCCCGGATCCTGAAAAGCTTCTTGCTGAAACCCTCCCTTATCTTTTGAGGAGTATCGATCGACAATACTCTTCCATCCTGGATCAGGGCTACCCTGTCGCACTTCATTGCCTCATCCATGTATGGGGTTGATACAATTATTGTTATTTTATATTTCCTGAGTTTTGCAAGCATATTCCAGAACTCGGATCTTGATACTGCATCTACTCCGGTGGTTGGCTCATCAAGCACAAGCAACCTTGGTTTATGTATAAGCGCACAGGACAAGGCAAGCTTCTGCTTCATTCCTCCGGATAATTTGCCTGCAAGACGTTTTTTAAACGGTTCGATATGCGAGTATATATCGGAGATCAGGTCGTAGTTCTCCTGCACGGTTGTTCCGAAGACAGTAGCATAGAAATTCAGATTTTCCTCGACAGAGAGGTCCTGGTACAGACTGAATCTTCCCGGCATATATCCAATATTACTTCTAAGCTCCTTAAATCCTGTTATTGCATCAAGCCCTAAAACTTTCATTTTCCCCTCATCTGGAAGCAATAGAGTTGCAATGATCCTGAAAAGAGTCGTTTTCCCGGCTCCATCCGGGCCAATGAAACCGAATATTTCCGATTCATTTACCTCGAACGAAATGTCTTTCAAAGCTTGTGTTGCTCCGAATTTCTTTCCAACTCCGATGGATTCAATTACTTTTTGCATTTCTGATTTTATCAGAATATTGCTTCTCCGGGCATTCCTGACTTCAGCGTACCGTCATTTTTAACATCAATCGTAACGGCATAAACGAATGTTACACGCTCTTCCTTAGTCTGGATGATCTTTGGCGTGAATTCTGCCTTGTCTGAAATATAGCTGATAGTTCCCCCGAAGGTATTGTATCCCTTCTTGCCGTTGTCAGTCCTGACTTTGCACTGCTGTCCAAGCTTAAGGGAGCCAATCTGTGCTCCGCTAACATAAACTTTCAGTTTGACTATTGAAAGATCAGCTATTTTAACAAGCGGTTTGCCTATAGCTGTCATCTCCCCGGCTTCAGAATATTTTTCAATTACAGTTCCCTTCAGCGGGCTTTTTACACTGCTTCTGAAGATCTGCTCGTTCAGAGTTGCTTCTTTCGACTGGCAAACTGACAATTCAGCAGCAACCGATATATTCTGGGTGTTGTTGGCTGCAATCTGTTTTCGTAGTACTGCTGTCTGACCTGTAAGATCATCATATTGTTTTTTTGTTGCCGCATCATCCTTAAGCATGTTCTCAATTCTGGCAATATTGACATTGAGGTTCGTTATTTGCTGATCGAGGATGTCATTCTGGGCATTTATTGAACCAATACGAGAAGTAACACTCTTCATTTCGGCATTAATTTCTGCTTTCTGAAGATGGAATATAGTAGTATCGATAAGGGCTATTTCGGCACCTTTTTCAATTTCTGTTCCTTCAGCAGGATTGAACTGAAGAATCCGACCGCTGGTTTCTGCAGAGACAATGACCTCGGTAGCCTCAAAGTTCCCGTAGGCATCAGGCTGGTCTGACTTGTTTTTGCAGCCGGCGGAAAACAAGATTGCAATGATAATTAATGTTTTGTATTTCATAAACTTAAAATATATTGTTATTCTATTTCCTTACCGCTAATATTCAGGTACTCGACTTCAGCCATTGAGAGCTTGATTTTATGTATCTCGTAATTGATCTCGGATTGTTGTTCATCATTCAGTTCGCTGAGGTATTCTGTAGCAGTTATAGTACCGTTGTTATACTGTGATTCGGATGATGCGGTGATCCTCTTCCTGACGGTAATGAGAGAGGAATCAGATTCAACCAGCGAATTAAGGTTTTCAATCTCTGCTTTTTTAGACAGCAGGAGACGCTTAAGATTATCTGAAAGGTCTGTTTTCCTTTTATCCAATATCTGCTGTTGCCTCGTTATTACCACTTTTTCATTCTTAGCCTTGTTCCAGTCGTATATGTTCCATTTGATCCCAGCGCCGAGAATATAATATGGTTCAAATGCATCCTTAAAGAAGTTGTTACCCGGAGGATTGCCATATCCCAGCGTTGCAAAGCCAAACACCTTCGGCATACGCTTGCTATCAATAGCCTTAAGCCCGGCTGCCAGCTGTTCTTTCCTGAGGTCAAAAAGCTGAAGCTCAGGACGAAGTAGTTCATCAGAAATTTCTCCTGACAGTGAAGGCAGGATAAATTGAGAAGCTTCATCAATTTTGTTACCGGTCAGATCAGAGATCTGTGTAAGGAGAGACGCTTTCATGATTTCATTTTCACGAATCTGCTGATCAATTTTAATCTTCTCTGCTGACATTATATCGATATCGGATTTGATTATTACACCATTGGCAAGTGCTGATTCCATGGTTTTTATACGCTTGTTTAACAGGCTCAGATAATTATTCAGGATTTCCTTTTGCCTGTCGATCAGCAGAAGGTTGAAGTAATATCCATTCACCAGGCTGCGCAGCTTGTAGAGGTCTGTCTCTGTCTCTTTCTCGCTAACATTCATTCCTGCCTTTTCAATTTCACGCTCACTTTTTATTGCACCTCCGTCATATATTACCTGGTTTATATCGACGGTTATTTTATACTGTTCATGTGGCAGGGGAGAGATGAGACTTGCAATTCCCGGGATAGGGAGTGAGCCAAGAACACTTGTCATATCCAACACTGATGAGTTATAAATGAAATTGCCTCCGGCATCAAGTGAGGGAAGCCACCCTTTGGCTAGGTTTTTATCCTTCAGCTGCCAGATATCGGAATAAGCATTTTTCTCGCCCGACAGGGCTGAAGCTTTGGCGGCCATATCATAGCATTCCTTCAGGGTCACTATCTTCTGGGCATTCAGAGCAAATAAGCCTGGAATTGCCAGGAAAACTGCTATCAGAAAACTCCTTTTCATTTTCAGTTTTTTAACTATTAACTTTTATCTCCAGACGCTTATCACTTCTTAATAGCTTTTATTACAAAATCAGCCGCATATTCTTTCCTTTCCTCCATATAATCATTGAAGTTGATATTCATTTTTTCAAATAATACCTCGAGTATTCCCCTGGCCGCAAAAGGGAAGACGCTTATGGCTGCAATTGATGACATCAGCTGA
>Ga0224525_1000273_pt1 | contig 24935 bp, 23 predicted proteins | sample CFST100metaG_FD_179874 | JGI IMG/M metagenome (GOLD analysis project Ga0224525, IMG submission 179874) | Peat soil microbial communities from Stordalen Mire, Sweden - C.F.S.T100 | ecosystem: Environmental > Terrestrial > Soil > Wetlands > Peat | place: Sweden: Norrbotten County, Stordalen Mire...
GAAATAAATAATATTTATATGCGAATAATAATATTGAAGGGATTCTCACCAGAATGACAAATTGATGGTTTTATCGCAGGATAGAATGTTTATGCGTTTTGAAAGAGTAATTTCGATATTCACGTTTCATTAATACAGCTTTTACAAAAAAATATATGAATGATAAGAAAATCGTTTGCCATGACGTCAACGACGAAGAATACGAGATTGATTCTTCACAACTGAAATTCAGGCCATCGGTATATGGCGTGATCATCGGGGACGGCAAAATCCTCCTCTCCAAGCAATGGGACGGCTACGATTTCCCCGGTGGCGGAATGGAACTCGGGGAAACAGTCGAAGAAGCGCTCAAGCGTGAAGTCAAAAAAGAAACCGGGCTAGATGTTGAAACAAAAGAAATCGTTTATTGCGGAAATTCTTTCTTCAAAAGCATGCACGGCGAAAATTTCATGAACTGCATACTCATGTATTTCCTATGCGAAGTCGCCAGCGGAAAAGTCACCACAGAATTTTTCAGCGAGCACGAAAAGGAATATTTGAGTGAGGCGCAGTGGATTGATCTTAGGGATGTTAAGAATATCAAATTTTATAATTCGGTAGACAGCCTGGAGATTATAAAAAAAGCAAGAAAGCTAACAAAATAAACCAACAAAACTATGCCCTTCAAATTTCACCTCAAAAATAAAAAAATTCTACCGATTTTCATAATGTTTGTAATCATCAGCGGAATCGTTTCTTACCTCATACTGGAAAGACACAATTCACCATTTCGCTTACTAACTGGATTCATAATCGGTCCACCTACCGACTTTAAAAATAAGGGACTGGAAAAAGCTGTAACGGATTATCTTGTAACGCAAAAAGATTTTGCCTGGCAAGTAGAAGAAAACAGCCACAATTTCTGCGCAATCAAGAATCTCGGCTTCCAAGAGACTTTCCCGCTCTATATCTGGGCATTCTGCAAAGAGTTTACATTCAAAAACGGCAAAGTAGAAAGCGCGAGTGGAATGTCCGCACCTGCCACAATATATTATTCAGGAAAATCCGCACCTTACGATTTAACAAAATTTTCCTATGAGCTTGCGATGGATGGCAGCGCTTATTCACCAAGTATCAAAAAAATGTTTCCAAAGAACGCACAGATAAAAGCATTCAGCATTCACGATTCCGATACAGGGAAAATGGAAAAAGAGCTTCAAGCGAAGGCAACGGCATATTTTCAAAAAGAGAAAGGAACTTCCAATAAGAATAATGCCGAATATAAAACATACAAAAATGAAATTATCGGAATTGAATTTCAATATCCCAGCTCTTGGCCCACACTATCCGACGGCACCCCTGGTGATACTATGAAAGACGGAAAAATATACAACAGCTTCACAATGAATCTTATAGATTCATCCCATCTTGGTCACACCTATATGAATTATGACAATCAGCCGATAGACAAGCAGTATGAAAAAATCAAATGCCAAAAAAATGATCCGGGAACAATTGAGTGTGAAGAAAAGGTAAGTTCGAACGGAACAAAATATGTTTGGGAAATAGAGAAAACGTTAGGTGGACCTGATTATCAAGCTATGGTTGCAACCGGAAAATATATTTTGATTTTTGATTTTCAAGATAAAGAAAATTATGAAAAAAGAGCTGATGAATATCAAAAAATGTTGTCGGGTTTGAAGATTGTTGAGTAAATTCTAATTTTATTATCATTAATAATTTAATAAACTGTTATGCAAACACTAGTTGATCCAAATTATTTTTCCGGTTTAGCAACAATTATCACCGGCGGTGTAGCAATGTGGATATACTTTAAGCAAAAAAAGGATTCAAAAGTACAAGCAGCTAGAGTTCTTTTAATGGAGATTAGAACGGCCGAAGAAAGAATAAATCAAATTAAAGAAAAGGTCCAAAGCGGATTCACAAATGATTTTCCATCAGTCTTTCCAACAAAAAATTGGAAAACGTACTCACATTTATTTATTAGCGACTTTGATCAAGACGAAATCAAAGCCATAAGTTCTTTTTATGACTATGGAGATTTAATCGAAGAATTCGCAAAACGGAATAACGATTTTTTCTGGCTAACAACAGAAGAGCGAGCTCGCGTAGTACAACAAAAACTCGCCGATTTAGTCGTTCATGCAAAAACACAAACACCGTCAATTGATTTAGAAATGTTAAAAAAGGAGTTATTGGATGTATTCGCAAGTGATCCATATTCTTATGCACCTCAAAAAACAATAGACGCAATTAAAAATTATACAGAAAAGGTTGGAACAATAACCACTACAAGTGCCGGCACTAAACTAAAGCAATTAGCAAGAATAAAATAACAAATTATTATCATAACAATTAAAAAAATATTTTCCATGCTCAAAATCACCGAAATCCTATCCTCGTCCATAATCACCAAGTCGAATCTGCCTGAGGCTGATTATGTGATCAATCCGTATGTGGGCTGTATGCACCGCTGTTTTTATTGTTATGCGCGGTTTATGAAGAGGTTCACAGACCACAAAGAAGAGTGGGGCGATTTCGTGGATGTGAAGATAAATGCACCAGAGTTAGTACCGGAAAAGACGAAAAAATATAAAGGCAAAGAGATTTTTCTCTCTTCCGTGACCGATGCCTATCATCCGTTTGAGAAAAAATATAAACTCACGAGGAAAATTTTGCAAAAACTCATTCCTCTCGAGCCGGACCTCTGCATCCAAACAAAATCGGATCTGGTTTTGAGAGACATCGACCTCATCAAGCAGTTTGAGAGCCGCCGAGTCGGCTTCACCATCACCACTCTGGACGATAATTTGCGCCGAGAAATCGAGCCTTTTGCCTCATCGGTCGAGAACCGTATCAAAGCACTCGAGACGCTGAAAGAAAACGGAATCGAAACTTACGTCTTCATCGGCCCGATACTCCCCTTCCTTACCGACTGGAAAAAAATCGTGCTCGCAACCAAACACTGCGCGGATTATTATATGTTTGAGAACCTGAATGTCTCCGGAGAACTCTGGAAATGCACCGAGAATTGGTTAAAGAAAAATCATCCGAACCTGCTCAAAGGCTATAAAGATATATACTTTTCTGAAAATGGCTATTGGGATAAAATAGAAAAAGAAATCGAAAAATTCTGCCGCGAGCAAAAAATCGAATGCAGAATATATTTTCATCACAAAAAATAATACTGAATGCGGGAGCAGGTTTCCAAACCTGACCTGGTCCCTAAAGTTCTAAGACTGTAGTGTCTTACGTGAGCTTACCAAACCTTACTATTTACGAATAATCCTATTTTTTGTCATCCCGCAGGGATCCCTTGAACAGTATATTAGAAATAAATAATATCATATGCGAATAATAATATTGAAGGGATTCTTACCAGAATGACAAATTGATGGTTTTCATACAAGATTTAAAGTTTGTAATAATTATAAAGATTTAATATACTTAGAACCAAAAGGACTAGGTTTGGAAACCTGCTCCCGCAATAGAGTAGAGATTTCTCGACTCCACTATGCTACGCTCGGAATGACAATATTTTTAAGTTTAACAACCATATCACCAAATCATGAACAACGTCATTCAAAAGATCCGCAAAGAGTTGAAACAAAATGCCGATGAGAAAACCAAAAATAGCGGAGAGCGCTTTTTCAAGGAGAAAGTGAAATTGTACGGCGTCAAAACTGCTACGACCATAAAGATCGGCAAGAAATATTTCAAGGATATTGAAGGCGAGAACAAAGGTGAAATTTTTGCCTTGTGCGGAGAACTTTGGCGATCGGGATATATGGAAGAATCCTTCATCGCCTGCGACTGGGCCTATGCCGTCCGCAGGGATTATAAGCCGAAAGATTTCAAAACATTTGAAAACTGGATCAGAAACTATGTCGGCAACTGGGCATCGTGCGACACGCTGTGTAACCACACTGTCGGCGCTTTTGTTGAAATGTATCCGGACCGTCTGGCAAATCTGAAAAAGTGGGCAAAATCCAAAAACCGCTGGATGCGCCGCGCCTCGGCCGTGTCCTTGATAATTCCCGCCAAGCGCGGCAAGTTTCTGGAAGACATATTCAAAATCGCCGACATCCTGCTTTTGGACGAAGATGATCTCGTGCAAAAAGGCTACGGCTGGATGCTTAAAGCGGCAAGCCAAGCGCGCGAGAAAGAAGTATTCCGATATGTGATGAAAAATAAAGACACCATGCCCAGAACCGCTCTCCGTTACGCCATAGAAAAAATGCCGACAGAGTTGAAAGCGCAGGCAATGAAGAAATAATCTATATGCGGGAGCAGGTTTCCAAACCTGCTCCTTGAGGTTCCAAAACTCTGATATCTTATACCAAATTAACTTAATCTATTGTACCCCTCACCCTACCCTCTCCCAGCGCGGAGAGGGAAAAATACAAATACCTGCATAGAAGAGATTTAGTTAATTTGGTATTACTCGAACCTGCCAGACTATATAATTCACAAATAATCTTTCATTTTGTCATTCTGCTCCGAATCCTTTGCATAAGGTTGGACTGTAATCAAGAGATTCTTACAGAATGACAAATTGATGGTTTTTATGCAGGATTTAAAGTTTATAAGAATAATAAAGACTTAAAGATATTTAGAACTAAAAGGACCGAGTTCAGAGACCCGCTCCTGCAAAAGCTTGCCAACTATATCAAGATTCTGTCATCGAGCGAATCAGAAAGACAAATGAGTTATCTCCTATCACACACCCGCGAGCGGTGTTTTTTGCATTCTTCACCGTTTGCTATATAATTTTAAGAAAAGCATAAATAAACTATTTAATCTAATCAAAAAACCATGGAAGGATTTGAATCCAATCGATTTGCCGGAAACCTCGATGATTATGAAGAAGATTTTGAGGAAGAGGAAGACATAGAAAATCATGAAAAAATCAGCCCTGAAGGTGCCGCCAAGAAACTGGAATCAATTCAGACTGAATATAAAAATTTTGAAACGCCGGAAAATCAAAATCGCATGAAAGTGTTAGAGGAAGTCTTTGACGAGTTCAATCGGCAGCGGCAAGGCATGGCCGTTTTCTTCGGGGGCTCGCTGAATGCGGGACAATCCATGGAAGGAAGCGACATTGAAGTGCAGATTCTTACAGATGGAAGTTTCGACCAAGCTGCGGCCAAAAAACTCCTATCCGATAAGATTCATGAGAAAATCGGGAAAGAAATAGAGGTGGATACTTGGGGAGATTTTATCGATTTATCTAAAGTTAAGAAATCCCTTGAAGAAATAGAGGCTACCGGAAAAACAAAAGATATGTCGGATATATTAAGTCTGTATTTCTACTTTCATTTGTCATTTTTGCACATGGGAATGGATTGTAAGCCGATCATAAGTAATATCCAATCGCTCAGATTCAAATCGATAGTTTTAGATGAAGCTCTAAGGAGTCTCGGGGCCTACAGACTGCATGGCATGAAGCCTTTTTTCAAAAACTCTTTCAAAAAATATAAAGAAAGACTGGAAAATAATCCAAAATTCACCAGTCTGTCAAAAGAGGAACAAAAAGAGATACTCGCAACAATAGGCAACCTTGAACACGAATTCCTAAACTACTGAGATACGGAAGCGAGTTCAGAAACCTGCTCCCGCGATAGATATTGTTTTCATCATAAAAAAAGGAACCTCAAATTAGAAAGGTCCTCAAAGATTTTAAATGCTTGGCGCTGTCCAGTTTATATAAAGCTTCTAAGAGATAGTGAAAAAGGCAAGAATTAAATCTATAAGACAAATTGAAGTGCAAGCAAAAATCCGATATTTTTCTTCCGTATTAAAAAAACCAGGCAAAACAATAAAGAAACAGAGACCACTCCGCTCAAGATACTCTAGAAATGTATAAATTTTCTCAGATTCTCCTTTTTATATTCATCTATAAAGATTTCCTCCTTTTTTATTTTTTATCTTTCTTTGATTTTTTATTTAAGTGACTTTCTTAGTCATAGCAAATATTTTACAATTGTCAATAAATGCTTTAAAAATTCATGCGTCTCGAGGTCCGACCTTGAGACATCTGAAAGGTCGGACCTCTTGGGTGTTCATAATCTCCTTTCAAAAGAGCAGCCTGGGGATAAAAAATAAAAAGCGTCGAATAGAATTTCGACGCTTTTTATTTTTTATCTTATTATTTTATTCAAACTTTACTTACATCTGCGCCTTTATCTCGCTCACTGCCTGCGATGTTGTCAGAGTTGTCACATTATTTGTCTTGAGATAGGAAAGCACCGTCTCCATATTTGCCGGAGTGGTGGTCCACAGATCTCCGGACCCGTCATCCGGCCTTATGTCGTGATAGACCAATACCAACCAGGTCTTGTCCTTCACTGCCCGATCGATCAGGCTCTTCACATAATCGGCGGTCATGTCCGACTCGATGCTGAAAGCTTTGATTCTGTAAGGATCAAAATTGTTTTTAGAGTTGAATCCCGAGTCTGTCGTCCTGTGCGACGTGTAATATTTTTTCAACTCGTTGACCAAATCATCGTTGTATTCACCATAAGGAGAAGCGAAAGCGGGAATCGGGATGCCAAAATAACTGCTGAGCGCCGTCTGGGAATCCTTGAGCTCGGTAGTGAGCTGCGCCGCAGTGATCTGGGGAAGGTTTGGATGAGTGACCGTGTGGGAGCCGATCTCAAAACCGAAATCCCTGTAGGCAAACAATTGGTCCTTGCTCATCATGCCCGCAGTGCCGAGTTCACTGGACAAGAGATAGAGATTTCCTTTGATGCCATACTTTTGAAAAAGCGGATAGCCATAAGTGTATACATTGCTGTTCATCTCATCATAGGAGAGCGTGACGATCGCCCGATTGAGCGGAGTCGGAGGCGTCGTGCGCGCCAAGGAATAATCGTCGGTGGTAACATAGCCTTTTGATGCGGTAGCAACATATACGGTGGCCGCGACGGCATTGGCCGGCATGGTTAAGGTTGCAGAGAATTTGTTCCAAGTAGTTGAAGGCCAAGAATACCCGACATACTGGTAGCTGGTTTGTCCGTCCGATAACTGGATTTCGGCATCAATTTCAGTATCAAGGTCTGATTGGTAGTAGAAAGAAAATTCATATTCGGCTGAGGCAGTCACAGGTTGGGGTTTGAATTTGAAATGAGCATCGCCGCTCGTATATTTAGTTGTGTTTACCTTGAGGCTTCGACTGCCTGTGTGTCCGGTTGTCAGATAGGAAAAAGTGGTGGTGTTAGTGCCGGATTTTTCCTTCACCCAGCCGTCGGGAAGCGTGCTGTCGGTCGCCGAAACGGTTTCTACGGAGGGATTAAGAACAATGTTGCCAGCTGCTGGAGGCAGAGTAATGGTATAAGCAGCCGATGCAACGGCGCTGTTGTTATAGCCAGAAGCGGCAGCGATCGCTTTGACGGTTGTGGTAGATGATATGGCCAGTGGTGCGGAATAAACCGCGGAAGATGTAGTGGGAGTTGTTCCATTGGTCGTGTAATAAATCTTAGCACCAGTCGTGACATCGGAAATGGTTACCGTCTGGGCAGAAGAATAAGTTCCGGCGGCCGGTGAGAAGGTGGGAGTAGCAGCGATGGGCGTCGAGTTATTAATGGTATAAGTCGCCGATGCCACGGCGCTATTGGTATAACCGGAAGCCATAGCGATTGCCTTGACAGTTGTGGTGGATGATATGGTAAGCGGTGCAGAGTAAACAGAGGAAGACGTAGTTGGAGCTGTACCATCAGTCGTATAATAAATCTTGGCACCCGTTATGCTGTCGGAAATAGTTACTGTCTGAGCACTTGTGTAAGTTCCCCCCGCCGGTGAGAAGGTGGGGGTGGCAGCAGTGGGAGTGGTTGCCTGCGACGACAACGAATAGTCATCTGTAATGAGATAACCGACTTTAAAGATAGTCGCATAAACCGTGACCTTGGCCGCATTGGCCGGCATAGTGACAGTTGCCGTGTACTGCTTCCAGGCGGTGGAAGCGGCTAAGTTTCCAATGTAGATATAGGAGAGACTCCCATTGGAAAGAGTGACCTCGGCATCGACTTCTGTCGCGACATTCGACTGGTAATATAAAGAGAAGTCATATTTGGTGGAAGGCGCGACCGACTGTGGGTTGAATTTAAAATGCGAATCACCGTTTGTAAAAGCTGTCATATCCACTTTAAGACTTCGACTGCCCGCGTGTCCGGTCGTCAGATAGGAAAAAGTGGTGGTGTTAGTGCCGGATTTTTCCTTCACCCAGCCGTCGGGAAGCGTGCTGTCGGTCGCCGAAACGGTTTCTACGGAGGGATTAGGAATAATGTTGGTAGCGGCATCAGTCTGCAGCATCATGGAAGCGGCAAAGAGCACGAGGCCGAATGCCGCAAGCAGAGAAATCAAATGGACTTTTAAAAATTTTATCATATGTGCATGATAAATTGATTAAAACGCACCGATAATCCATCGCGGATCATCAGATATCATACAAACATTTTAAGTTGCCGGCCTGAATCTTTAACCCGTGGCAATATCCAAGCCGGCGGCTTCAATCTTTAATGTTGTAAAAAGAAATCAATTTCAGTTTGTAATGATTGAACTGACAGGCTTTACGTGGATTCCGGAGGAGTATATGTAGTCAATGATAGTTCCGAAATCCGCAATACTGAAATCATAAGAGTTGGATGGCGTGGCAACCAAGGTATGAAAATTCAAGATGCACCATTCATTGTTTTTCTTTGCATTGTCAATCCAATCTTCAATCATCGCTACGGTCGTCCACTTGTCCATACTCTGACGGTTGATGGAAGATCTGTTGAAATATGTCAGTGGCTGATTCATGCCATTGATGTTGAAACTGGCAGTAAAATATTTATTAACCGCAGACATCACCGCATTGTTAGTTCCTCCGTTCGGGTAAGCATAGAGGTAAGATCCTTTATAACCTTTGGAAGTCACATAATTATGCGCACTCTGAAGATCACTATCCATTTGAGCAGCTGTCATTGTGGTCAGGTTAGTATTTCCGTGGCCGGAAATGTCCCAACCGGAAGTACTTAACCCATCCACCTGCGACTGGATCATATAACCGGTAGTACCAATAAGCGATGGGATAACAAAGGCCGTTCCTTTATATCCGTAAGCATCCATCTTGGTTTTTCCCTGCGTATATGTATCCGCCCAGCCATCATCAAAAGTGATGCTAATGGCTCCGGCATTAGTACCGGCATCAAAATAGCCCAGACCGTCTATGGATAGGCTTACGGCCTTGCCGCTATCTTTGAGCTCCAGCAAGGCGATATTGATGGCAGCCCAATTCGGATTTCCCCATTTTTCAAAAGCGCTGAGCGGCATGACCACTTCTATCCATTCATTATTAGCCGGATTCTGAAGCTGGGACTTGATATCGAAAGTGTAAGTATCATCAAGAGAAGTTCCATCACTCCCCAGTGTAAGATCCGCTGTGCTTATACTGCTCCAATCCGAAGCTTTGAAATATGCCCGCAGCGCTTTGCCGGTAAAATTCAAGGGGGCTGCGGACCAATTTTTAGTGATTCCATAATTTTTTCTCCGGACCGTAGTAGTCGCCTTAACTGAATTTTTACCAACGATATAATCGGTGGTTGACAGCGAAGTAGAACCGTTGGAATTATAATTATTCCATGCAGTATCATCGTCTATATACGTAAACTGCCCGGCGGGAACAATAGTATAAGCAGCCGATGCCACAGCACTGTTGGTATATCCGGAAGCGACGGCAATCGCTTTGACGGTTGCAGTGGATGATATGGCCAGCGGCGCGGAATAAACCGCAGAGGTTGTGGTCGGAGTCGTGCCGTTGGTGGTGTAATAAATAGTAGCACCAGTCGTAGCATCGGAAATGGTTACCGACTGCGCGCCGGTATAAGTTCCGGCAACAGGAGAAAAAGTCGGAGTGGCAACAATGGGCGTGCCGATCGTATAAGCAGCCGATGCCACAGCACTGTTGGTGTAGCCGGAAGCGACGGCAATCGCTTTGACGGTTGCAGTGGATGATATATTGAGCGGCGAGGAATAAACAGAGGAAGACGTAGTCGGAGTCGTGCCGTTAGTCGTGTAATAAATCTTAGCACCAGTCGTGCTGTCGGAAATAGTTACTGTCTGAGCAGAAGAATAAGTTCCGGCGGCCGGTGAAAAGGTCGGAGTGGCTGCAGTCTGAGTAACTGTCTGCGATGACAAAGAGTAGTCGTCTGTGATGAGGTAGCCAACGCTATATATAGTAGCATAAACAGTGGCCTTGGCCGCGCTCGCCGGCATAGTCACGGTCGCAGTGTACTGCTTCCAGGCGGTGGAAGCAGGCACGTCTCCAACGTAAACATAAGAGAGGCTTCCATTGGAAAGAGTAATTTCGACATCGACTTCCGTCGTGGCATTTGATTGGTAATAGAAAGAGAAGTCGTACTTGGCAGACGGAGAGACTGTCTGCTGGTCGAATTTATAATGAGAGTCTCCGCTGGTACGGGATGTCATCTCCACTTTGAGACTTCGGTTGCCCGTATGTCCGGTTGTCAGATAAGAAAAAGTGGTATTGTTAGTGCCGGATTGCTCTTTCACCCAAGAGGCAGGAAGCGTGCTGTCTGTCGTCGAAACGGTTTCCAGAGACGGATTGGGGACAATGTTGGTAGCGGCACTGGCTACAGGAATCAAAGACGGGAAAATGAACAAAAAACCAAACAACGAAAACAAGGGGGTGATGAGGCGTGAAAAAATTTTATGTTTTGCCATATTTTGTTCCATTAACTTTTAAAAATATTTTTAAAAGTTACTAACCTGAATCCCTAACCTATATTAAGATTCAGACAAGCAACCTCGACCTTTCACCATTATCAAAGTGCCGATTTTGCAAAACAAAAAACATCCACCGTAAACTATAAGTTCCTGTTGGACGCCCTTTCACTGTGAAGCTTCACAAATATCGATTAATTTTCATTGCCACCGTTTCAAGATCCTTATCGGACCTCCATTGAATATATTGTATAATAATCCCGCAGCTTGTCAAAGAATTTATCCACAACCCACTTTTGACTATTTTGCAAACTGTTGTCTTGATAGGAAACATATCTTTAGCAAAGCCTGATTTCGAGATTCAGGTCTTATATTTTTTACGTTTACTCGATTTTGTTGTATGATTTCAATATATTCAGGACTTACGCGTTTGGATTAATTCTTATGGATATTTGCATCTTTCCCTCTCCGCGCTGGGAGACGATAGGGTGAGGGTAACTAAAATTTATTCAAACGCGTAAGTCCTAATACTAAATATTAAACAAAAAAATGGAAAAACAATTTTGTAAAGACGCGCTTGGTTGGGGATTTGTGCTCTGGCTTTTCGGCTATCTTTTAGGGATGATTCTTTTCTTTGTCATGCCGAAAGATTTGATAGGATGGGCCATCACGCCGTTCGGGATCATAATAACGCTTTGGGCACTGCTCAAAAAAATACACAGCGACAAGTTCGACTACTATCTGCATCTCGGAATCGTCTGGGCATTGATCGCCATCGTGCTCGATTACATCTTCCTCGTCAAAATGCTGCACGTCGAAGGATATTACAAATCGGACGTATGTCTTTATTACGCCCTCACTTTCATCCTGCCGCTCGTTGCTTATTGGTATAAAAAATCTGGGAAGAAATAAGATTCTCCCTTTCGTCATTCCGAACAGATGTGAGGAATCTGTGAATGATATAATGCGGGATAAACAATATGTTTATGAACATATTGTTCTAAGTTATGTGACAAAGTTCACATACCCCTCAGCCGAGTACGGCTTTCGGGATGACAAGATGGAAGTATAATAGAAAAAATATGAACAAAAAATATTTAAAAATCACAATCCCTGTTTCAATCCTCATAGCCGCTGCCGGCATTTGCCAATATTTATATCTCCAAAAAGCCCACAGCACTTTCGAGAACTATTACGCTTTCCGCGGCTGCACAGAACTTATCCAGAAAACCGACGACTACGGCATCTGCAAGACCAAAGACGGGCAGACAATCAAAATCGTAAAATATCAAGGCAAATGGTACCTCGACAGCGACCTTCCATGCGGGTTTTTATGCTTTTGATTCATGAGGTCCGACCTTTCAGATATTTTAAGGTCGGTCCTCGGGATTTATGTGATTAAACGATAGTTATACTAAAAACCCTAGAATATGGAACTCACAGTGAAGTATTCTGATTTTGTATTTTCCCTCTGCTTCCGGGAGAGGACTCGCCTCGCCGGAGCCTTTGGCGTAACGCGGGTCAGGGTTAGGTGGTAAATAGAAAAAAAATATTTTTAGGATTAGACCGATTTTTAAAGTGTTTTGGTATAACGAGGTCCGACCTTTCAGATGTTCCAAAAAGTCGGACCTCGTTAACTAAATTTAACCTGATTTCGAATCTCGAGGACCGACCTTAAAATATCTAAAAGGTCGCACCTCTTCCACACAAAAAATAAAACTGCCGCAAAGACAGTTTTATTTTTAAATGCGATATGTTCACGCGGACAACTCTAGTTCCTTATTATGCATAACAATTCCGAAGAGTCCCCCTTGGCCATATTATTCTTCCAGTGCAGCGGCTGTAAATTGGAAAGAGAATCCGATCCGCCATTTGCAGCCGGGATGATATGATCTATCTCCCACCCGTGTTTCTCATCCCTGTCTCCATGCTTGTCAAACTCCATGAATGCACCGCAAGCATCTTTGCGAAAAACGTTTGGATCGTAACCGGCGACTGTTCTTCCTTTCGCCCAAACAGCCAGAATTGTTTCCGATGACCACCTGTCCTTGTCATAACACATAAAAATTACAATTAATGATAAAATTTACCAAAAATTGAAAGTGTGCTATCCTTTTTATTGAAAAGTCGTGTGGATATTCGACCGCACATTTTCCGGCAAAGTTCCGCGGGTTATGCGGAACTTTGTTTTTGTTTTTTGGACTTCAATATCATTTTAATAAAACTATAAAATGCTGTCAAGTTTTTGACGGTTTTGTCAAGTTATTGACAAAGATCAAATAAAAAAATATACTTGATATATGAGGTTTATATATATTTCTTAAAAAATATGCATTATATCCAACAAAAAATCCTGAACTTTGCCGATAGGGTAAACCTCAAAAGAGACGGACTGCGACAGATCGGACGGCTCATCGGCGAACCCCACCCCTTCAAAGTTTCCTATCACCTAGGACAGCTCGAGAAAAACGGTTTTATAAAGATCAATAAGAAAACGGGAGACATCGTCCGCACCGGCGGCAAGAGCGCGCAGAAAGGAATGTTTTTGGCAATTCCGGTTCTGGGCAGCGCAAATTGCGGCCAAGCAAACATCTTCGCAGAAGAAAATCTGGAAAGCTATATAAAAGTGTCGAGAAGCATAATCGAAAGAGGAGACGGATTTCTTGCAATCAGAGCATCCGGCAACTCGATGAACAAGGCTGATGTCGGCGGCAAGAACATAGAAGACGGCGACTATGTGATAGTGGATACGAAAAAGGAAGCGCGCGCCGGCGACTATGTCCTCGCAGTCATAGACAACTGCGCCAATGTGAAAAAAATGCTCCCGGACCGTAAGAATAGAACGATTTCCCTCATTTCCGAATCAACAGAAAACCATCCGGACATTTTCATCCACGAAAACGACAAATTTCTGATAAACGGAGTGGTGAAATATATAATCAAAAAGCCGGTGTAAAAATGTTTTTATGCTGTTTTGCGTTCCTTGCGCAAAATTAGAAAATGATATACATTATGCGCAAGGAGGGAAAAGATATTTTTGAAAAAATAAAAGAAACGCTCAGTTTAAAAAACAAGAAAAGCTTAAAGCAGGCATTGGGATTTTATGTTTGTCTGCTAGGATTTTGTTTACTAGCAGCATTGGTAATTTTCCTCATAGGCTCCATATTCGGAGTGGAAAATACGTTTGCGCGAACAGCATATGAAATATTCCGAATAGTCCTCGTCGTGCTGCTGTGTATTGCTATCCTTATGAATAGGGATATGGATGAGATATGGCCTTCCACATACTATTTCAAAAAACATAGCATAGAACACTCTATTATAGTAATCGCGATACCAGTCTTGGCGTTCTTATGGACCTTGGACCGGGGCGAAATAGGCGGACTGACACTAGTAGCCCTGATATCATGTGGACCTGCAAAAGTATCGGGGCAATCAAAAATAGATATAATAACGATAGAACACAGACATCAAGCCATCTAAGAGTATCTTAAATTATAAATACCATTAGATGGTATTTTTTTATGTATAATCATTATTATAATCCCATACTTTTCCACCCTTTACGCTTTTTTATTCTGGGTGTATAATCCTAGAAAGCTCTAAACAACTAATATCAAATTTATGGAAAACCATAAAAGGCGTTACGGACCCGCATCGACAGCGACCATCTCGGATATGCAAGAGATCGAGCAGGAACAGGAAATGCTTCGCAGTGAATTCGAAATCATGCAAAAATGCGATTTCACGTTCATCAAAAAAATCGGGGCAAGCAGCGCAGAGGAATACATCGTAAAAATCACCAGTCTGGAATTTTTGCAAGAAGAACCCTGCGAAAAAGACGAATAAATATTCCTCGGGGATATATAGCTATCGAAAGTAGCTGATATATTCCTTATCCGATGGAAGAGGAAAAAACCGCAAGAGATAACGGCCATGGCCGCTGTTTTTATTTGTGCCAGTATTGTCATTCTGAGGTAATCCGAAGAATCCCGGTACTATGCAGCATAAACATTACATAATGTCAGATGAATTATGGTATCGGGATTGCCGCGTCGTCGCAAATGCCTCCTCCTCGCAATGACAAGTATGATAACGCTTTTGAAAAACATTGAGCAAAGATGCATCCTGTGCTACTCTGGATTTATAGACACTTTATAATTTTAATGATATCCCGATGCTCGCATATCTCATTGAATCATTCACTATTGTCATCGCTCATGCCGGCTATCTCGGCCTCACTTTTTTGATGGCGCTTGAAAGCATGGTAGCGCCCGTGCCGAGCGAGGCAGTGATGCCTTTTGCCGGATTTCTTCTCTATCAAGGCAAGATGTCATGGGGATCGGTCATCTTTTTCTCGACGCTCGGCAGCATCATCGGCTCGCTCGTCTCTTATTATGTCGGCGCGCGCTTCGGCCGGCCGATTATAATAAAGTATGGAAAATATATTTTCCTGAGCGAACATCATCTCGACCTCACGGAAAAATTCTTCCAAAGATTCGGACAAAAAACGATTTTCATTTCCCGCTTCATCCCGGTTGTGCGCCACCTGATTTCCCTCCCCGCGGGCGCATCCGAAATGAACATCTGGATTTTTTCGATTTATACCATTCTCGGAGCGGCACTATGGAACACGTTTCTCGCTTATCTCGGCTTCCGGCTCGGCAGTAACTGGTCTGTCGTACGAAACTATAGCGAAAAGCTGGATATTGTTGTCGTAATAATAATCATTGCCGGAATCGGTTATCTTTTTAATAAAAGAACAAACAAAAGTAAAAAACAGATTTAATCATAACAGCCTTAATTCCTGCAATAGATCCGTAAACTTTGTCATTCCGAGCTTGCCCGCTTCGCCAATAGCTACAGCGTGGCTAGTCGAGGAATCCCTTCATTATATTGAAATTGTCTTTTGTAAGTCAGATGGCAATGAAAAAATCCACGAACTCAGCACTGACGATTTTATTACTTAAAGAAAAATTGAAAAAGGGAGAGATTCAGATAACATAATCATGGTTCCCGTAGAGACGTAGCACTGCTACGTCTTTTTAGTACGTTTAATATTACCATAATAATACAACTTACAAATCTCGAAGGCATGACAATGCATATCCCATAGCTTCTAAACTTAAGATAAAGCTATGCGCGCCTTCAGAGAAAAAAATTTATATCACCTCAAAAATGATATATTAAAAAAATCCTTATCATTGTCATCTTCACTCTTTCATCAAATTTGATATGACCCTTAAAAGAATGTATAATATAATAAATTTAACAAATCGTGAAAATCTGCAGTGGCTTTGTTTTTGATATATAATTTAACTATTCATAAATCACAAAAATGAAGGGAAGAAAAGATTTTTGGACAGGATTGATTCTGCTGAGTTTCATTTCCATTTTGGGATTATCTTGGAAAATACAGCAGGATAGCAAAGTGACGCTTGCGGCGACTCTGACTGCGGGAAACATCACGACTGTCTCACCTGTCAAACCGACAGCTGCCGCTCCGACTACGGCGCAAGCTGCCATAGACAGCAAAACAGTGCCAACAACGACAACTGTGAACACGACAACTGCCGCAACAACCGATACGACAAAAACAGACACAATAAACACGACAACTGCAGCATCTTCCACGGCTGCGGCTGTTGATAAAATAGTGCCGATAGCAAAAACAGCAAATACAGCAGCGGATACGACCGCTGCGAATACCACAACCACACCGGCTTCGGAAGCCACCACCGATTTGAGAACGGCGGTCGGCGAAGCGGCGACAGAGGCAGCGACCGGCATAAATAAAACAATCGATACGACAACAAGCATGAATCCTGGCGCGACTACAGATAATTCCGCAAATTCTTCAGCCTCCGCTACAAACACTGCCGCTACAACCGCACCGGCTGCAATAAATTCTTCCTCCTCGGATTCCGGCTCCCTGGCAATAAACTTTACCAATAAGATTACAGGTCCCATTACCGGGAATCAAACTCTATGTATCAGCTTGAATCAGGCTGTCGATAGCGTGATTTTCAAAATCATAGGGGCGCAAAATAAAACATTGAGCACCTCCAAACCAAGACCTAACACTTATTGCTCTGATCTGGTCGTAGATGATTTGCCGAATGGAAATTATAAACTGACGGTGGAAATAAAAGGGGCGTCAGGACTCACAACCAAAACGGTTGATATCGAGATAAAAAAAACTGACGTTTCAGACAAGGCGGCACAATTGCAGCAACTCGTGCAAACTGCCACCGCCATCGTGAAAGACAAATGTTCGCAGGCGGGAGCGCAAAGTCTGGACCAGTGCAAAAATTCCCTCATAGACACATATATAAAAGACGTAAAATGTCAGAATCTCAGCCAGGAAGAATGTACGGCATATCTCAAAAATACTTATTCGGAAACAGTAGTTATCGCTGAAAATAAATATGAGCGGATAAAAGCGAAAGCCTCGGAAATCATAGGGAAAGAAATGCAAGCGGGTAATCTTGAGAATATCATCAATGAGGGGGCAACGGCAAACATATCCGTTCCGCTCAAAGACAAAGAAATAAAAGTGAAGGCGATAAATGCAGTCGAAAATATAATCCTGGACAAAGCGCAAGGGCTCATTCAAACGGCACCGATGGCTATAACGATTGACAGCGATGGCGACGGGATTCCTGACGACATCGAAAAAAGAATCGGCACCGATCCGCTAAAAGCCGACAGCGACAGCGACGGATATAACGACAGCGAAGAAATTTTGAAAGGATACGATCCGCTCGGTCCCGGAAAAAAAGAGATTAAACTGTCCCCTATCGAAAAAGCGATAATAAACAACCAGACATTGGAGCACCCGAAAACCAGCGGCACGGAAAGAGAAAGCTTCACGGTTGATAAGGTTGAAAATGTCTCCGATACGAATGCAAATGATCAGAACGGAAATGAAACCACTGATCAGACAAAAAACAGCAACGGCTATATGATTTCCGGAAAAGCCGAGCCGAGCAGCGTCGCGACCATCTACATTTATTCCGACATTCCCATCGTGACCACGGTAACGACTGATGAATACGGAAACTGGGAATATCATTTCGACCAGTCGCTGACAGACGGCGAGCATGAAGTATACATAGCGATAAACGATAATACCGGAAAGGTTATAAGCAAAAGCAAACCGTTCGGCTTCGGAATAGCACAAGCACAAGCCATTTCTCCACAAGACCTGGTAATTGCGAAACAAGACGGCCGCAAGGCGGTATCCGACAATATGCTGAACTTTTATCTGATTTTCGCCCTAGGTTCGATACTTTTCGGTATCCTGATTTTCCTATTCGCCATCTTAAAACAAAAAAATAAACTGAAACCATGATGAAACTGAAACAATTCCTGATCGATCGAAGAGAAAATCTGCAGCTTGCCTACGGAATCTTTCTCATCATCCTTATTCCGTCCCTCATTGCATATAACACTATTTTCATCATTGCGAAATACAATGACAATACGGACACGATTTTGAATCGTGAAGCGCTGGCGATCGGTCGGACGATATATTCTTCCTTACAAAATAGCATGGGTGATGATTTTGCAACCCAGGAAGAAATCGAAAAAATATACAAAAGGAACAGCGAATTTGAAAATATCGAGGTTTTGATTCCGGAAGGCGACAATTTCAAAGTGATAGCCTCCTCCAAAAAAGACGACATAGGGAAAGTTTTGGATTTCTACTACTACACCATCGCTTGGGATCAACCTGACAATGATGCTGTGGCTACCGACTCGCTCAAAGCGGGAACCACCGAAAACGGAAAGAGCCTTGCAAACGACACCGATACTAACGGAAGATTCTGGCTGGTGGCAATGCCGATGCAAGATGCAAACGGCAACAAAAAAGCCGTACTCTCGATGAAAATCTCCTCAAAAACAGTTGATGATCTCACAGACTATAGCAGGAATAATTCTCTCTGTATCCTGCTAATAACAGTTCTTATAACTATATTATTCTTATCGATAACGGTCCGACTCTGGGACTATGTCGTGCTCTATAAGAAAATCAAACAGATCGACCAGATCAAAGATGAGTTCGTTTCCATCGCTTCCCACGAACTCCGCACGCCGCTCACTTCGATCAAAGGCTACACTTCGCTCATCATGGAAGGCACATTCGGCAAGATCGAAAACAAAGAAATTAACCAGAGCCTTGAGCGCATCATGATTTCCACCAAGAGACTGGAAACACTGGTGGAAGATTTGCTGGATATCTCAAGACTTGAGCAAGGTAGGCTTTCCCTCAAGATGGAAAATATTAAGACAGAACCTATAATCAAAGAAATCGTATCGGAGCTCGCTGTCAATGCGAAAGAGAAGAAGCTGAAACTCATCTATAAAAAACCGGAAGGAAATATGCCGCTTGTCTATGCAGATTCGGAAAGACTGAAGCAGATCTTGACCAACCTCATCGGAAATTCGATCAAATATACAGAAAAGGGCAAAGTCACCGTTTTCACAGAAATCAAAAACGGCAAATACCAACTCAAAGTTGCAGATACCGGAATCGGAATCTCTCCCGAAGGCCAGAAAAACCTCTTCCAAAAATTCTACCGCGTCAAAACCGAAAAAACAGAAGTGATCCAAGGCACAGGCCTGGGGCTTTGGATAACCAAACAGATCGTCGAACTCATGGGCGGAAAAATATATCTGGAAAGTATCGAGGGACAGGGCACGCAAATGACGGTGGTGTTGAATCTGGCAACGGAGGAGGAAGAGAAAGGAGAAAAAAAGAAATAGGATTTTAAAATATAAATTTTATTATGTTTTATAAAATACCGCTGAGACGGTATTTTTTTATTACAGTCTTATGGCAAATATATTGCAGAGACGCATTGCAATGCATCTCTGCAATCCTACGATTCACTTCCTTCCGCCGTCATCCTGAGGTACTCCGAAGGATCCCGAGCTATCCCGCATAGGATCATAATTATTCATTCCGCTCACCGGATTAAGGATGATTCACTTCACGTTTTATTTTTAATGTTATATAATTCTAATAATTAAACACTTAATAATATTCATGTTCAAAATTTACCTAATTCGCCATGGACAAGACCAAGACAATGCCAACGGCATCTTAAATGGGAGAAGAAACAATCCCCTAACGGAGCTTGGCATCAAACAAGCGAATGAAATCGCTGCAAAAATCAAAGACGCCGGCATAGCATTTGATAAAATATACAGTTCTCCTCTCAAAAGAGCTTATCAGACTGCCAAGATCATAAGCGATTCTCTTGGCATGGAAAAACCTACAAAGCTGGATAGCCTGATCGAAAGGGAGCGAGGTGTAATGACTGGTCAGCGCGTTTGTGATATCGAAAAAATGTGCGCACCCAACATTCTGAAAACCGACACTGTAACTTATTTTATTACTGCCGATAAAGCAGAAACATGGAGCCAGATGAAAGAAAGAGGCAGAGAGTTTTTGGAAGATATAAAAAACGAACATAAAGACGGCTCAATTCTTCTCGTCACTCATGGCTGTTTCGGAAAAATGCTTTATGCCGCTTATTACGATCTGGACTGGATGGAAACCCTAAAAATGTTTCATTTCGGCAATTCCGACCTCCTACTTCTTTCTAAAGACTCTTCACCGGAAAACACTCACGTTTTCAAGACTGAGCAGCATAATGCGTAGATAAAACTATAAAATTATCGACTTAATCCCCTCTTTTCATAAGAGGGATTTTATTTGCCTATAACTCCAAATTTGCTAGAATATAAAAGATATAAAAATAGACTTCTGAAAAAGAAGTCGTAAAAATTTATGCATCGTTTAATTCGCCACCAATCGAACGCTTTTAAAAGCATGATGTCCGCCAGACTGGAGATTCTCGTTACCGGGAACGCCCTCTATCTCGAGAATGTCTCCCACTTTTACATTTTCCAGATTCCACTTCTCAGCCTTTGAGCTATCTATGTGCCAATTTATGTTTATTTCCGAAAGGCCTATTTTAAGAATGTATTTTTTTTCATCAACAGGAACTTTCTCAACAGAATCAACCGTGATTCTTATGATGTTGCCTCCTATATTTTATTTGTTACAATTATAAAGCCAAAACATTAAATGTCAATAAGGTAAATAACTGAAAAATTATGAAACTCCGAATGAAAAAATCCTTGAAATCCAAGAAATTATTGAAAATCGCTTGTATAATCCTTGCGGTATGTCTTCTATGGTCCGTAGCCGAGCCATATTTTATAGAAGAAAAAACGACGGTTATCCACGACAGCGACATCCCGCAGAATTTTGTCGGCAAAAGGATCGTTTTCCTAAGCGATATCCATCACGACCGGTTTTTCACGAGAGAAAGGGTTGCAAATGTAGTGAAAGAAGTGAATGATCTGAATCCCGACGTGATTATCTTGGGCGGCGATTATGTTTTTGGCGACAAAAAATATATCGAGCCCGCGTTTGAAGAGCTTGCCAAACTGAAAGCAAAAATGGGGATTTATGGCGTTACCGGCAATCATGACGACTGGGAAAGTTATAGTCTTACGATAAAATATATGAAAAAAGCCGGCATCACCGCTCTCACCGACAAAGCGGAGTGGCTGACGATCGGCGACGAGAGAATCAAAATCGCCGGCATCGACTGGTATTATCTGCATGAACCGGACATCACGCCACTCATAGAAGACACAAGCGTGAACGACTTCGTGATCCTTGTTTCCCACACTCCCGATTTTGCGGAAAATCTCAAAACCGACAAGATCGACCTGATGCTTTCTGGCCACACGCACGGCGGAGAAGTCACTTTCTTCGGACTATGGGCGCCGTACATACCTTCCGACTACGGGCAAAAATATCGCACGGGAATCATAAAAACCGACAAGACCACTGTCCTGGTTTCCAACGGCATAGGAAACACTTTCCTTCCCATCCGCTTCTTCGCAAGGCCGCAGATAAACATTATTGATTTGGAAAAATGAGGCTGGAAAAAAGAGGTCTGACCTTTCAGATATTTTAAGGTCAGTCCTCGAGATTCACTCATTAAATACTATTAACGAGGTCCGACCTTTTTGACATCCTCTATATCTGTCATTTCGAACGCAACGGAGCGAAGAGAGAAATCTGTGAACTATAATATGCAAATATAGCTTAATTATACTTATAGCATTATTAACACATAATATAATTTCCAGATCTCTCAAGTCGAGTACGACTTTCGAGATGACAAATAAAAAGTATAAACAATGAAGTATATGTCCCCACGAAATAACAAGCTAAACATCGAAAAAATCCTTCACGAATTCCAAGAAACCTTGCCCAAATTTCCCGATGGCAGGATTGATTATTCAAATTCCGAAAAGGCCCTGGTTTTGACTTGTTTTATAAGATATGAAAGCAAGATTTTACTTCTTAAAAGAAGCGACAAAGTCAGCACTTATCAAAAAATGTGGAACTCAGTCGCAGGATATATCGATGAAATTGTCACAGTGGAAAAAAAGGTTTTGGAAGAATTACAGGAAGAAATAGGAATCACGGAAAACATCATAGAAGATATAAAAATCGGCGAACCTTATGAAATCCATGGTGAAAAAATAAAAAGAACCTGGATCACAGTCCCCTGCCTCGCCGAGCTTCGCCAAAAACCGGAAATAAAAATCGACTGGGAACACACGGATTACAAGTGGATCGATCCGAAAAAAATGACAGAATACGACATCGTTCCGAACTTGGATAAGGCATATGAAAAATATTTCACAAAATAAGCTGTCTTAAGACAAGCTCGCAAAGCGTGAATATTAAAATTACTTTCTCAAATTACTTAAACACTAAATCCTGAAATAAAACCTACAATTTGTCATTCTGGTGAGAATCCCTTCAATATTATTATTCGCATATAAATATTATTTATTTCCAATATATTACTGAAGGGATCCCTACGGGATTACAAAAGGTGGGTTTTGTGATAAGAACGATATTTGAGAGATTTGAGAAGGTAATTTTGATATTCACGTCACAAATTATCAATGATCAAAATCCGATAAAAATTGCCAGCATTAAATCCGCGTTATATAATGGAAACAAGGGTAGCGCTATGCGCCTATGGATCAAGCTTTCCCAAATAATTTTTAACTTAAAATTATGAGAAAAGTAAGCCCAATCTCCCTTCTTATTATCTTCGCAACGATTTATTTGCTGAAGATGTATGCAAAAAAAATGATGAAAGAAGAAGAATATGGCGGATCAAGCACATGCGGCAGATGGTAAAATGATATATTTTTATGATAGGTTATCAACCAAATCGAATTATCGGCTGAACAAGCCAAAATAAGAAGGAAAAAGCGAGTACGAAAAAGTACTTGCTTTTTTATAGAATTCAGTGTATCATATAAGCGGTGTAAGTTTTAGTAAGGGTTTCTCAAGTTTTTTGTTTTTATTGCATTCATACAAGAAGCCAAAAAGCTACAGTCTGAAAACTCCCAAAAAGGTCGTCTTACACATTAATAAAGAAATGTTACTGAAACCATGGTAAAGAAATTGTATGTTGGTGGACTTCCTTACAGGGCCACTGAAGACGAGTTGAAAGAGTTTTTCTCTGTAGCAGGAACAGTTGATTCTGCTGTCATCATCATTGACAGGATGTCAGGCAGATCAAAAGGCTTCGGTTTTGTCGAAATGGCTACCGAAGATGAGGCTCAGGCCGCTATCGACAAATTGAATGGCGCCGAAATGGGCGGCAGAACAATCAGCGTTAGCGAAGCCAGAGAGAAAAAAGAAGGCTTCAAAAAAGATTCAGGATTCGGCGGAAACAGCCAGTTCTAAATCTGATAAAAACAAAAAACGAGGATTTTTCCTTGTTTTTTGTTTGGCAAGATGATAGAATAACTTACGGCTTATAATTGATAACTTACAACGATACTACTCTGAATTAAATCGAAAGCACCAAATAATAATATCTCAAATGTCAAAGTTCAAAACCATAGCCTAAAGCCATAAAACCATTGAAAGTACGAAAAGATAAAGGGTTTTAAGTTGTGGTTTTGAGATTTGAGATTTGAGTTTTGACTTTTGAGTTTGACTATTTGAATTGTAAAAAATATTTCCATAAAATAATATGAACATTTATGCTGATTGATGAAGTTAAAATAAAAATTGCCGCTGGAAAAGGCGGAGACGGATGCGTGGCATTCGATAAGAGCAAGGGCGGACGCGGACCGACGGGAGCCAGCGGAGGAAGAGGCGGGGATGTCTATCTGGCGGCTACCTCCAATCTGACGGCGCTTAATAAATTCAGATTCAAAAAAGATTTCGAGGCCGAAGACGGACAGAACGGAAAGAACAGGCTTCTCGACGGCAGGACCGGCGAGGATTTGACATTGGAAGTTCCAATCGGAACCATCGCACATAATCTGGACACCGGAAAAGATTTTGAAGTATTAAAACCGGATGATAAGATCTTACTTGCGCGCGGCGGCAAAGGCGGACGCGGCAACTGGTTTTTTCGCTCATCCACCAACACCACGCCTAAAGAATTCGAGCAGGGAAAACCGGGACAGGAATTCAATATCGATTTGGAACTGCGCCTCATCGCCCAAGTGGGATTCATCGGCTTCCCGAGTGCGGGAAAATCCAGCTTGCTGAACGCTCTCACCAAAGCGGAAGCGAAAGTCGCCGCATATCCTTTTACAACACTCGAACCGAACTTGGGAGATTTCTACGGGCTCATCATCGCCGACATCCCGGGACTCATCGAAGGCGCATCGGAAGGCAAAGGGCTTGGAACAAAATTTTTGCGCCACATCAAAAGAACTAACATTCTTATCCACTGTATATCTGCCGAATCAGAAAATTTAGAGAAAGATTATAAGATAATCCGAAAAGAACTGAAAAAATACGCGCCGGAACTGGAAAATAAAAAAGAATATATTTTCCTGACCAAAACGGATCTCATAGATGAAAAAGAAATGAAGGAAAAAATAAAGCAGCTCAAAAAAATAAACCCGGACGTGCTGGCTCTTTCGGTCTATGACGACGAGTCGCTCGACAAAGTCAAAGAATTATTTTTCGAGATAAAGAATAAGCTGGGGATAAGATAAAGTTTATCTTAATCGTAGCACACATATCTAGATAATATCTGCCAAACCTTACTATTCAAAATAACTCCATCATTTTGTCATTCCGCAGCAGAGCGGAGGAATCCCTTCCATACTATAAAACTATACTATATGGA
>Ga0224525_1000274_pt1 | contig 24899 bp, 21 predicted proteins | sample CFST100metaG_FD_179874 | JGI IMG/M metagenome (GOLD analysis project Ga0224525, IMG submission 179874) | Peat soil microbial communities from Stordalen Mire, Sweden - C.F.S.T100 | ecosystem: Environmental > Terrestrial > Soil > Wetlands > Peat | place: Sweden: Norrbotten County, Stordalen Mire...
TCAGCCGCATCACCGGCCCTTTGCGCAAACGCCGGTCCAGGAGTCGCCTGTGTTTCTTTTATGCTGGAATAATACTAATACCTGCCATCCTCGTAGCATCTTTTTCATAATTCATAATTATTTCCATGATCAACCAGCAACTCATTCATCCCGGCAGCATTGTCATTATCGGAGGTTCAAATGATTTTCAGAAACCCGGCGGTGCCGTATTGCGAAACCTTATCGAAGGCGAATTCAAAGGCGAACTTTACGTTACCAACCTGAAGGAACCTGAAGTCCAGGGAATAAAAAGTTACAACGATCCTATCCTTTTGCCTGACGTTGATCTTGCCATTATCGCAATAGCTGCCAAATACATTCCTGATACTGTGGAACTCCTTGCCACTCAAAAAAACACCCGTGCTTTTATTATCCTGTCGGCAGGATTTTCTGAAGAAAACAAGGAAGGAAAAGCGCTTGAGCAGAAAGTGGTGGACAGCATCAATCAGGTGGGTGGTTCATTGATTGGCCCGAATTGCATCGGCGTATTGACACCTGCATATCACGGCGTTTTTACGAAACCCATTCCACGATTGGATCCAAAGGGTTGTGATTTTATCTCCGGTTCCGGCGCTACAGCCTGTTTTATCATGGAAACGGGGATCCCGAACGGACTCACTTTTGCCAGTGTATTTTCTGTTGGCAACAGCGCTCAGATGGGTGTGGAAGATATCCTTCAATACTTAGATGAGACTTTTGACCCAGAGAAGAGCTCGAAAGTGAAACTCATCTACATGGAAAATGTACCCAAACCGCAATTGCTGCTGAAACATGCTTCGTCCCTCGTCCGGAAAGGATGCAGGATCGCAGCGGTCAAAGCCGGTTCGTCGGAGGCAGGCAGTCGGGCAGCTTCTTCACATACGGGCGCATTGGCCAGCCCGGATGTGGCTGTGGATGCGCTTTTCAGGAAAGCAGGCATTGTACGTTGTTATGGAAGGGAAGACCTCATCGCAGTGGCTTCTGTCTTTATGTATCCTGAACTGAAAGGGAAAAACATGGGTGTCATAACCCATGCAGGCGGCCCGGCAGTCATGTTGACCGATGCCCTGTCAAACGGAGGAATGAATGTTCCCCACATTGAAGGACCTGCCGCAAAAGAATTGCTTTTCCAACTTTTCCCGGGATCTTCGGTGGCTAACCCCATCGATTTTCTCGCTACGGGTACTGCCCGACAACTTGGGACTATCATTGACTGTTGCGAAACCCGGTTTGATGAGATAGATGGAATGGCTGTGATATTCGGTACTCCCGGACTGAACAAGGTTTTCGATGTGTATGCAGTCCTGGATGAAAAGATGAAAACAGCCGTAAAACCTATATTCCCAATCCTTCCTTCCATTCTTACTGCTGCTCCGGAGATTGAAGATTTTATTTCTAAGGGAAGAATATTTTTCAGGGATGAAGTGGTTTTCGGGAATGCACTCGCAAGAGTTTACAATACACATCGTCCGTTTGTGGAGAAATCCCTGGTCCAGGAAGTAGATCATAACCGGATCAGGAATGTCATTAACCAGGCGAAAGATGGCTATATTTCCCCGGGTGAGATCCGTGAACTATTGGATGCAAGCGGGATCCGGAGAGCCGGCGAAGCGGTTGTGGCTACCCTTGAAGATGCAGTGAAAGAAGCAAAAATGCTGGGCTTTCCTGTCGTTATGAAAGTCGTCGGCCCCGTTCATAAATCTGATATAGGCGGAGTAGCCCTGAATGTGAAAGACAAACAGGCTGTTACCCGCGAATTTGAGCGGATGATCCGCATCCAGGATACGACAGCAATTCTGATCCAGCCCATGCTTTCAGGTATTGAACTTTTTGTGGGCGCAAAGTACGAGCCAAAATTCGGACATATGGTCCTCTGCGGACTGGGTGGAATATTTATCGAAGTGCTGAAAGATATTGGTGCCGGATTAACACCACTGGGTATCGAAGAAGCCCTCTTTATGATCCGGAACCTGAAGAGCTATCAGATCATCAAAGGTGTGCGTGGACAAAAAGGTGTCAACGAAGACCTGTTTGCGGAGGTCATCCTCAGGCTTTCCTCCTTATTAAAGTCAGCGCCTGAAATAATGGAACTCGATTTCAATCCCTTGCTAGGGAAAGAAGATTCCGTGACTGTTGTTGATGCCAGGATCAACCTGAAAAAAAATTAATGCAGGAACCCGAGATGGTGCAGAAACCCAATGGCCAGCGAAGGTTTTAATACTATCGTGAAGATCACGCCATAAACGGCCCCCCAGAAGTGCGCATCATGGCCGATGTTATCCTTTGCCTTCCGGCTCATGTAAAATTCATAGATGATATAAAGGATTCCGAAGATCCAGGCTGGAATTTCAACCGGAATGAAAAAAAATGAGATGGGGGCCTTCGGAAGTATGATAATGCTGGCAAAGATCACGGAGGATACTGCCCCGGAAGCGCCGACCGCATTATAAAAAACATCATTCTTGTGTTTTCCGAAGGCGGGAATAATCGATAGCAACAATCCTCCTAAATAAAGAAGAAGATAATACAGGATGTATTTTTCATGAAAAAAACCCTTGAAATAATGTTCAACGAGAGCTCCGAAAGAATAAAACACCACCATATTGATAAGCAGGTGAACCCAGTTTGCATGCAGGAATCCGTAACTGAAGAACCGGTACCACTGTTTGCTGTGGTGTACATCAAAGGCATTGAATTTTAACTGGTTGAACAACTCATCGTTGTTGAAACAAATGATCGAAGCAACAACCGTAAAAAGAATTATTCCGTAAGTGACTTCCATACCAGGGGAAAGTTATAAAGTTAGAAAGTTTATAAAGTTCATAAAGTTATAAAGTGTTAAGTATTAAGTTTTAAGTGTTAAGTTTCGGGTTTAAATTCCTTCATTCTTCATTCTTCATTTTTCATTCCTATCTGCCAACCTTCTCCGTTTTCGGAAGTTTCGTGTAATCTATTTCCGATCCGAGTATGCTATGAGGGATCAGGAAAACAATCAACAAAACGATAGAAGCAACGATGGCCCAGAGTTTCTTTTCCCGGTTCCTGTACTGAAAGATAAGTGCAATTACCCAGAATACAAAAGCCACAACCGATTTGTTGTCGGTCAGGTCATGTCCGAATGGCCAACCGGCCCAATAAACGCCAAAGGAAAATTTCTGAACAATGGGTCCGAGTACCAGACCTCCGATGAAAAGGGTTATAATGGTAATCCAGGAATAAAGATAGGTGTGTTTCCCTTTGGTCATCGCTTCAAGTCCGGCGAGGGTAGAAAACAACATCGCTAAAAAGATGATCAGGATATGGGGAAAAAGGATATACATCGGTACGTGTCCTTTGTAACGAAGAACAGCCGGATCTTCGTTCAGTAAAACCTGTTCGTTCCCTTTGACAAGTGTGATATGATACATCACTTTCCCGGAAATATCCTGGTGCGGCAGTCTGGCTATGAGCGAGTCGCCCTTCCGGATCATCGCCGCCGTTGTCCAGTTATCATAACTTTTAAATCTCCTGAATTGAATTTTCCCATTAATAGATGTATCCGGGATGTTTAGAATAACTTTGGCATTATCCTGTCCATCGTAAGCCCGGATCAATTCAACCCTGATGAACTTTTGCCCGATCTCTTTTTTTACTTTCATCGGGTAGGTAGGCCCCGTCCTGCGCTGATATCCGGCAATCACCACCGTAAAAATAATCGCAAAGATCCAGATCAGCCAGTTTTTTAATGTATTGTTCATGATTCTTTTGTTTTCGCTATTCGCCATTTTGCTATTTCGCTACCTGCCTACCGGCAGGCAGGTTTCGCTATTTTTATTGGCAAAGATACCTATTTCTTCATATATGCAGCTTCCAATATATCATACATTGCCTGGTGGATTCTTGTCCGGATATTCATTTCTATGATTTTCTCGTTTGATGCGTCAGGATAAACCCTGTTGGAAAGGAATATATAGCTAAGACGGTTTTCTGGGTCTGCCCATAAATAGGTCCCGGTAAAGCCTGAATGGCCGAAACTTTCCGGTGAAGCACTTTTGCAGGAAGGTCCGTCGGACATAGAATTCAGCGCAGGTTTATCAAATCCTAACGCCCTTCTGTTGCCATTTGATGGAAACTGTACACGGGTGAATTCTTTTATGGTGGAAGGAAGGAAATATTGTTTTCCTCCATATTCCCCGTTATTCAAAAACAACTGGAGGAGAACTGCCAGGTCAGTTGCGTCGGAGAAAAGCCCGGCGTGGCCCGATACCCCACCAAGCATGGCGGCACCGGGATCATGCACATCGCCACGGATAAGCTGTTTCCGGAAAATCGTATCATATTCCGTTGGCATAATCCGGCTTGCAGGAAAACGCTTGCGCGGAAGGAATCCCATTGTCGACAATCCAAGCGGTTTGTAAAAAGAAGCGGAAAGGGTTTCTTCCATTGGTTCGCCGGTTGCCTTTTCGATGATCCGGCGCAATAAATAAAACCCCATGTCACTGTACTTGTAATCCCGCGTTGGCCGTAATGGGGCATCCATGATGGCACGGTAAACCGAATCGGAATAATCCTTCCGGATATAAAGATCTTCTGCAACCCGCAAGGGATAGTCTTCAGACGGATGATGCTGATAGATCACAGGATCAGGTTGCCCATTATGAAGTGTTTTGAGATAAAATGGAATCCAGGCCTGCAAACCCGCCTGGTGAGTCATCACATCCCGGATAACTAAATCCTGTTTGTTCGATCCTTTCAATTCGGGAAGATAAGTTCCCAGTTTTTCATCCAGCGAGATCTTCTTCTCCTCGACCAGCTTCATGATGGCCAGGGTCGTAGCAGCCACTTTTGTCAGCGAGGCCAGGTCATAGATGTTTGCATTGTTTACTTTTACGGTATCTTCATACCGCGGATGGCCAAATGATTTATTGTAAAAGATCTTTCCATCAAGGGCAAATACGACCTGGCATCCAGGATAAGCTCTTTTATTAATTCCCGACACTGCAAGGGAGTCGATGGTCTTTAGTTTTTCTGAAGGAATACCGATCTCCTCAGGAAACACAAATTCCAGCCGTGTCACGATAGTGGAAATCCCCGTCTTATAGGGAAATGAATGTGATGCAGTTACCGGCAGATGGCCCCGGGCTTTAATTGCCCCGAAAATCAGTTCGGCAGAAAGTGACTGTGATTCCGGGCAGTCCTGGTAAGATGCAACGATGGCTTCCAGGTTGCCGGGATTTTTCAGGAAGGACAATGCATAGGGACTCCCGAAAACATCGAGAATGACTTTCTTTTCCGCGCTTAAGGTATCGATCAGTTCAAGGGCACATTCCTTTATTCCGTATTGCCATGAGATCAATCCCTGGTTACAGTGAAGGCCGATGATGATAAGGTCATTGTCTTTTAACTCTGCGATCAGTGAATCTTTCCTGCTCCCGGGAAAGGAAGCCGGCAGCGAAATATTCTTTACGGGGGCATATCGTGAGATCATTTCCTGGAAGGGCTGTAAAGCCGTATCCCCGATGAAGACCACCGCGATCTTTCTCCGGTCAAGGAAGTTAACCGGGATCAACTGGTTTTCATTTTTTACCAGGGTGATTGAATTCCGGAAAATCTTTCGCGCAAGAACTTCCGAATTTATAGAGTTTAAATCTTCCGGAAGATCAATCAACGAAACAGGAGTCAGATGGTTAAGCCCGGCTTTATACTTAAGGTTGAGCATCGTACGACATTTCTGATCGATAAGCTCCTGCGGGATCAGGGTGCTGTCGCGTGCCTGGCGGATGGCATTCAAGGCAGTTTCCAGGTTCTTCGGCAGCAGGAGAATATCATTCCCGGCTAACAACGCCTTGACTTCGATTTCCCCGGGCTTAAAATGTTTGGTGACACCCTTCATGTCAAGGGCATCGGTGATAACAAACCCCTTGAATCCCATTTTTTCCTTTAGCAACCCGGTCACGATCTTTCTTGAGAGTGTAGCCGGGGTATTCCTGGTTGAGTCGAATGCAGGTACAAACAGGTGAGCGATCATGATCCCATCAACATCCTTTCGGATTGCTTCCCGGAAAGGATAGAGTTCAACGGAATCGAGCTTTTCCTGAGTGTGATGGATAACCGGTAAGGTAAGATGTGAATCCCTGTCGGTGTCTCCGTGCCCGGGAAAATGTTTTGCTGTGGTTAGAATTCCACCCGACTGCAATCCTTTCATAAAAATAGTACTTCTGCGTGCAACCACTTCAGGGTCTTCTCCGAAGGACCGGAATCCGATCACAGGGTTATCGGGGTTGTTATTAATATCGACGTCAGGAGCAAAATTCATATGAATTCCCATCCTCCTGCAATCCTTCGCAACCAGCGCTCCCATTTCTTCGATGAGCGAATCATCCGGTAGCGCTCCGAGGGTCATGGCTCGGGGAAAGGAAAATGCACTGTCAAGACGCATGCCTAAACCGTACTCGGCGTCAATAGCGATCAATAAGGGCGTCTGCGCATGCTGTTGAAAAATATTTGTGAGCGATGCCTGCCGGCGGACCGCTCCATAAAAGAAACAAACACCTCCCGGGTTCCATTTGCGGATAACATTGGTAAGGCTGTCATTGTAAACCGAATCCTTGTCGGAAAATGCACGGATAATGAATAATTGTGCAATGCGTTGGTCAGCAGTGAGCGAATTGAATACAGAATCAACCCAGGTGGAATCCGGTTTCGGAAAGGCGCCGGATGCCATGACAGGATTACTGGCTAGCAAAGCAAACAAAAAAACAAATCCCGACAGGATCCGGATTTTTTTCATCTTCATTTATCGATCTGCAGACCACAAAAGAAATAAAAATGAGGATTGGTTCGTTAAATCTTATCCATATTTATGAACATTTAGAAAAGCTCCGTTGAATTGTAATATTTTTGAAACGCTATTCCTCGACTGTTTTCACAATTTATCTATGATCTTAAAACCAATAAAATAATCCATTGAATGCCTTCAACTACTGAATTGCAGAAAATTTCCACCCAGGTCCGGCGTGATATCATCCGGATGACACATGGAGCCGCTTCCGGTCATCCCGGTGGCTCGCTCGGGTGTGCTGACTTTCTTACTACACTTTATTTTGGAATCATGAAGCCGGATCCCAAAAATTTTACCATGGATGGGATCGGGGAGGACCTCTTCTTTCTTTCCAACGGGCATCTTTCGCCACTATGGTACAGCGTGCTGGGACGTTATGGCTATTTCGATTATCATGAACTGGGAACCTTCCGCATGCTGAATACCCGCCTGCAGGGACATCCTTCGGTGCAGGAGAAATTGCCGGGTATACGGATGGCTTCCGGTTCCCTCGGACAGGGTTTGTCTGTTTCCATCGGAGCAGCATTATCCAAGAAATTAAACCAGGATCCCCATTATGTGTTTTGCCTGATGGGAGATGGCGAGTTACAGGAAGGCCAGAACTGGGAAGCAGCGATGTTCGCCGCAGCCCATAAAGTGGATAACCTGATCGCAATCGTGGATGAGAATGGGAAACAGATCGAAGGACCGGTGGAGAAGGTGATCAATATGGGCGACCTGAAGGCTAAGTTTGAAGCTTTCGGCTGGCTGGTGATCCGGATGAATGGAAACGATATCGCAGATATCCGCGAAAAAATGCTTCTGGCCAAGGTAGCCAGTGGAAAAGAGAAACCTGTCATAGTCCTGATGAAAACTATCATGGGATTCGGGGTCGATTTCATGTTCGATAATCACAAATGGCATGGAGTGGCGCCGAATGATGAACAGGCTGAGAAAGCACTGAAGCAGTTGGAAGAAACTTTAGGAGACTACTAAGATTAGTTACGGATTTCGCGTAACGCATAACGCGTCACGCGTCACGAAAAAACAGATTTAAAGTACCATTAAATATTGGATTTTTGAAAAGAAGTGGTTCTATCATTATACTTCTCCTGTGTTTTCTCTCAGGAGGATTTTGCCAGGAGCAGGTGGAAAAGGAAAAATCAAAGCCGATGACCAGGATCCTTTTCGTTTTTGATGCTTCGCAAAGCATGTATGGAAGGTGGCAAAGCGATACCAAATTCAACATTGCATCCAGGCTATTTGTCAACATCCTCGACAGTCTGAAAAATGTTAAAAACCTTGAAATCGCATTACGGGTTTACGGACACCAGAAACAGTTTCCTCCCCAGGATTGCAGCGATACCAAACTAGAAGTCCCGTTCGCCCCTGATAATATAGGAAGGATCAAGCATGTGCTGAAGACGATCGTTCCGAAGGGAACGACCCCGATCGCCTATTCACTCGAACAATCGGCGAATGATTTTCCTCCCTGTGATCATTGCCGCAACATCATCATCCTGATCACCGATGGCCTGGAAGAATGCAACGGCGATCCTTGCTTAGTTTCGCATGATCTCCAGAAAAAAGGAATAATCCTGAAACCATTTATCATCGGCATCGGCAAGAATTTCGCGGAATCCTTCGATTGCGTGGGAAGCTATTTTGATGCAACCAGCGAAAAGGAATTTACCCGGTCATTGAATATCGTCATCTCCCGTGCGCTCAACCCTACTACCGCACAGGTCAATCTTCTCGACGATTATGGGAAACCAACAGAAACCAATGTCAATATGACATTTTACGATAATATTTCCGGTAAGGTTGAGTACAATTTCATTCATTCCTTTAACAGTAAGGGTCTGCCTGATACACTGGAGATTGATCCCCTTCTGACCTATGATATCGTGGTCAATACCATTCCACCGGTACGGAAAGATTCTGTAAAACTTACACCCGGTAAGCACAAGATCATTGGGATTGAAGCCCCACAGGGATACCTGGCGTTCAAAACGAACGGAAATACTACTATTAAATATCTCCCCGTTCTGATCCGCAGGAAAGGAGACCGGGAAACTTTAAATGTTCAGCAGTTTGACCAGGTGGAAAAATACCTTACGGGTAGTTATGATGTGGAAGTGCTCTGCCTGCCCAGGATCCAGGTAAAAGATGTGGTGATCGCTCAAAGCCATACTACAACCATTGAGATACCGGTTCCCGGCACGGCAGTGATCCAGAGGACAACCAATGGATACGGAAGTGTATACATTGAGGATAATGGTCAGCTGACCTGGCTTTACAACCTGAAAGACAATCCCCAGCAACAGGAAAATCTTTTCCTGCAGCCGGGTAAATATAGGGTAGTATTCCGTTCGAAATTTTCCAACCGCTCGGAATTTACAACAGAGAAATCGTTTGTTGTAGAAGCCGCACAAACGGTGAATGTTAAATTGTGAGTAGTAAGTAGTAAATAGTAAATAGTAAATAGTAATTAGTAATTAGTAATTTGTAAGTAGTGAGTAACGAACTTTATAACTTTACAAACTTTACAAACTTTATAAACTGACTTTCCAAATGGTTGAATTCACAAATACGGGTTCGAAAGATACCCGTTCGGGTTTCGGGGAAGCCTTACTGGAACTTGGGAAACAGAATCCGGATGTAGTGGCACTTTGTGCCGATCTTACCGGTTCAATGAAAATGGATGCCTTTGCAAAAGCATTTCCTGAACGGTTTTTCCAGGTTGGCATTGCCGAAGCCAATATGATGTGCATTGCAGCCGGGATGACAATAGGAGGGAAGATTCCCTTTACGGGTACATTTGCCAACTTCTCAACCGGGAGGGTTTATGACCAGATCCGGCAATCCATAGCCTATTCCGATAAAAATGTGAAGATCTGTGCCTCCCATGCGGGCGTTACCCTTGGGGAAGACGGCGCCACACATCAGATCCTGGAAGATCTCGGCCTTATGAAAATGCTTCCCGGAATGACTGTGATCAATACCTGCGATTTCAACCAGACAAAAGCTGCCACCCTTGCCATTGCAAAATATATTGGCCCGGTTTACCTGCGTTTTGGCAGGCCAAAGGTTCCGAACTTTACACCTGCCGCTACGGAATTTGAAATAGGAAAAGCCATCCTTCTGAATGAAGGATCAGATGTTTCAATTTTCGCTACCGGGCACCTGGTATGGAAAGCACTGGAAGCAGGCAAGATCCTGGAAAAAATTGGGATTCATGCCGAAATTATCAACATTCATACAATCAAACCGCTGGACCAAGAGGCCATACTGGCATCTGCTGCAAAAACCCGTTGTGTGGTCACCGCCGAAGAGCACATGATGAACGGCGGACTGGGCGACAGCATCGCACAGTTACTTGTACGGGAAAACCCCTTGCCCATGGAAATGGTTGCTGTGAATGATCAATTCGGACAGAGCGGGAAACCGGAAGAACTCATGGTAAAATACGGACTTGAGGCAGCGAACATTGTAAAGGCAGCTCAGAAAGTCACCTCAAGAAAAAAGTAGAAACTGGCCGGGATTTCCCGTAATCTGTCTTCTCATCTCCTAACCAGCCTTATGTATCCCATTAGCATGTCCGTTCCTCGTCAACAATTGTGGCGCCTCTTTGTCGATGAAGAGGGGTACTGTTTCAATGGTGACAGTGCTGGTATCCAAACCCAGTGATCTGACTTCTGTGATCCCAAAGCGTTTCAGTATGTTATAGAGATCCATGATGAACTGTTCCTTGGGAGGGAAATCAAAATCATAATTCTGAATACGGTCGATCAACACAAAACGGAAATCGCTCGGGATATCAAATTTACGCAGTGAATCATACCTGCTGATCAGGTTGATCTCATTGTTCCTGCTCATTTCCTCGATCACCTGGCGGAAGAACAGGTTGATCCTCGGCTGAACCTTGAACCCGATCTTGAAATCAATCTTGAACAGTATATCAGGGATCAGGTGGGTGACACGGTATTCGAGCACATGCGGCTCATCCAGGATATCGACATGGAGGAGCCAGTAAACATCCGCACGTTTCGGTTGCTTGCTGAGGATGGAATAAATAACCTTCGATTCAATATCCGTCGATTTGTTGGCCTTCGTCAGGAAAACAAGATTCGTGGCATATTTTGGAATGGACTCGTCTTTGCTAACCGCGGTGATGACATCGTAATAGTTTTCGATCTTGATAAATTCGATGAAGCTGTTCTTTATCTTCCTTCCACTGAACCAGACATACATGATAACGAATAGGAATCCGCCCAGGAGAACCGTAAACCATCCTCCATGTACGAATTTATTGAGATTGGCTACCAGGAATGAACCTTCGATGGTGAGGTACACGCAAAGCAAAAGGAAGATAACATAAACCGGGACCTTGCGGTAATAAAGATACGTGCTGAGCAGGATGGTTGTCATCAGCATGGTGACGGTTATCGACAATCCATAGGCTGCCTCCATGTTTGAGGAGCGCTGGAAGTAGAGAACAACGAAAAAGCAGCAGGCATAAAGCAGCCAGTTGATGCTGGAAATGTACATCTGGCCTTTGATGTTCGTCGGGTAGTTGATCTTGATCTTTGGCCAGAAATTCAGTGAAATGGCTTCGCTGATCAGAGTATATGAACCACTGATGAGCGCCTGGCTGGCAATGATAGCTGCAAGGGTTGCCACGATGATGCCGGTAACCAGGAACCAGGAGGGCATAATAGAGAAGAAAGGATTGGTCCACTCATATACCTTGTCCGTATGGTTCAATACCCATGCTCCCTGCCCTAAATAATTCAGCAAAAGAGCTGATTTTACATAGACCCATGTAATGCGGATGTTCTTCAGCCCGCAATGCCCCAGGTCGGAATACAAAGCCTCAGCCCCGGTAGTGCATAGGAATACCGCTCCCAGTAGTATGAATCCGTGAGGTGATTTTGTGAGAAAGATATAGGCATAACGAGGATCAAGCGCCTTAATAATTGACGGATATTGCAGGATCTGGATCAATCCAAGCGTTCCCAGCATAAAAAACCACAAGAACATGATCGGGCCAAAAGATTCGCCAACGGTTTTGGTCCCGAATTTCTGAATAAAAAACAACAGGGTAATGATAATAAGAGCAATGGGAACAACCGGTATCCGCGGGTTGATGTTGATCAGCCCTTCAACGGCAGAAACAATGGTAATGGAAGGTGTGATCACCCCATCGGCCAATAGGAAGCAACCACCGATGATGGCAAAAATAAATGCCCATTTTGCTCTTTTCCGGATCAGGGCAAACAGGGAGAAGATCCCGCCTTCCCCTTTATTGTCAGCCTGAAGGGTGATGATGATGTACTTCACTGTGGTCTGCAGCGTCAGGGTCCAGAAGATACAGGACAATCCTCCCAGGATGAAATTCGTACTGATGGTGTCGGCCCCCGAAACGATGGCTTTCATCACGTACAATGGGGAGGTTCCGATATCACCATAAACGATCCCCAGTGTGATTAGCAAACCGGCCGCCGAGACAGTCGAAATAGGACTTTTATGGGAAAATCTTCTCATGCCGGTGTTTGGGTTTTTTTGTGTTCTGCAATATTTGTAATGATAGTAATGATTACAGGTAGAAGCGAAATGATGATAATCCCCAGTATGACGAATGTAAAATTATTCCTTACAAATGAGATGTTGCCGAAGAAATATCCTCCGACAGCAAACAGGTTGACCCAAAGAATATTTCCAATAATGCTAAACGAAAAGAATCGTATATATTTCATGGTTCCGACACCGGCAACAAAAGGTGCAAAAGTACGGATGAATGGCATGAACCGGGCTATGATCAGCGCCTTTCCTCCGTGCTTCTCATAAAATGCATGTGTCTTGTTCAGGTATTCTTTTTTTATCAGCTTATAGTTTTTTTCATACACTTTCATCCCCAGGAACCGTCCAATGAAATAGTTGGTGTTATCCCCTGAGAAAGCAGCAGCGATAAGAAGAAAAACGATGATCACGATATTCAGGGGATGGGATTCCATAGCGGCAAATGCCCCCGCAGCAAAAAGCAACGAATCTCCGGGAAGAAAGGGCGTTACAACAAGCCCGGTTTCGCAGAAGATGATCACAAAAAGGATCAGGTAGGTCCAGTTTTGATAATCATGGATCCATCCTTCCATGAAACTATCAATATGGAGGATAAAATAGATCAGTTCATGTACGAGATGCAACATCTTGTTGTGGATTTCCGGAAAAAACGTGCAAAGATACACTTTTTATAGTAGACATAAATTTCAAAATTATTATCTGTATATTTAGCTATCTTTCTGAAACCGATTTATTTATATTCTCAAAAGACAATCTTCCCGAAAACATTGACTTGGGTAAAAATAACATTATTACTTACCTTTACGATGCCAAGGGAACAAAATTAAGGTCTACGCTTTATCGTGATGGAAACCTTGCAACCACAATCGATTATGTTAACGGGTTCGTATATCAGGACGATCAATTAGATTTCATTATTGGAGATGAAGGCAGAATGTTGTACAACGGAGGTAAGTTGATTTATGAATATCAGATAAAAGATCATCTCGGTAACGTGAGGATTTGTTTTGCAGATTATGCGAATAACGGTACAATTACCGTTACACAGGAACGTTCATACTATCCGTTCGGATTAACAATGAAAGGATTGGAATATGATTCACTGCGACTTTCTACCCCCTTTGATTACGTATTCAATGAAAATAAGTATAATAGGAAAGAATTTCAGGAATTTTTGGGATTGCAATGGTATGATTACGGGGCCCGGTTCTATGACCAACAGCTTGGAAGATGGCAGAGTATTGACCCTCACGCAGAAAGATATTCGTCCTTATCTCCTTACAATTATACAGGAAACAACCCAGTTAATTTTAATGATCCTGATGGAAAAGATTTTCGTTATTCATTGAACTTTAATAAGAAACACCAACTTTCAGGAATTAATATCAGTTCTACAATTTTTATTACTGGAACTGGTGCAAGTAAAACTTTAGCTAATCACTTAAATCAAGGAGTTTCAAGTGTATTTAAAAGCCGGAATTTTGGTGGTGCGAATATTTCATTTAATATTTCTTATAAATATAATGAAAAAATTACAGATAAATCACAATTATCACAAGGAGATAATATTCTAATTTTTTCTTCAAATTCAAGTGTCAAAAAATCTGAAGTTACCCCAAGATTCGATAAAGGTGATAACCGAGAATATCCCTCAAATTCAGGAATTATTGCACCAAACGATTGGAACTCTTCTGATGTTGATGAAATAGTGAATCATGAAGTCGGTCATTTTTTAGGTTTAAATGACAGATATAATCAAAGTACAAATAAGTCATTTTTAGGGTATGATGGGGATTTAATGGGAGACGCATCTATGAGGTTAAAAGAATCGCATTATAGGATGTATTATGAATATTTCAATAATACGATGAATTTTATTGGTATAAATAGAAAACTAATTGATGGTGTTTATCCTAATCATTTAAAACCTGCGACTCTATTAGAGGAAGTAAATCCCACGACTCCGCTTAGTGCTCCATTTTAATTTTACCAAAATGATGAAGAAATATACATTAATATATGTTATTATTACATTATCATATACAGCCGTAGCTCAAAATCAAAATTATAAACAAGATACCGGATTTTTAATATATCACGAATCTCAATTTATTTATTTTATACCAGTCAAAAACTTTTATCATAATAAATCATTTGAAACGCTAACAGATGGGAATTTAAAGGCAGCACTTGTTTTTATGAGCGAAATTTGGGATAGTTTATATCTCAAGAAATGGGCAACATATTCCGTCATAAAAAATAATAGAGAAAATATCAATAAAATATTAGTAGCCCCAGCAGTGGTTTCATATATTAAAGGCAAGGAGGATCTGATCGATGGCATACAATATTGTCGAAAATATTTATTGTTAATTGGCGCAAAGAAAAAATCCATTCGATTCAAAGTTGATTTACGTAATGAAATTATTATTGGTGATATAACTTTCCTATAAGTTGTTCAAAGGATCATTAATAAGCATACACTATTCTTTTTTCATCACCGATTTTAAAGGATCACAAAGCCAGTCAAAAACCTGGCGTTGGTGTTAATCGGTGAGGGGGCCGAAGTCCCCGAATGAGCGGAGAGGACGGGATTTGAACCCGCGATACCCTTTCGGGTATACTATCATTGTAAAAATAAATCTTTTTATTCAAACGAGTTATAAAACCCTTATTTTTGCCGGGAAATAAAAAATCCACCGGCAAATGCCTTCCAGCCATCATTACCAGTTGAATGAGATCCTTGAACTGATCATTGAAACCAATCCCCGGAAACTTTTAGACATCGGGATCGGTTTTGGCAAGTATGGCTTTCTTGCAAGGGAATACCTCGAACTCTGGGAACCGGGCGCGGTTTATGGTGAACACAAACGGCAAATCGATGGTATCGAAGCCTTCGAGGCTTACCTGACCCCACTTCACCGGCTTATCTACGACCATATTTTTACAGGTGATGCCAGGGATATTTTAACTGCAATAACCGACCGCTACGACCTCATCCTGATGATCGATGTTCTTGAACATTTTACCTATGAACATGGGCTGAAAGTATTGAAAGAATGCAGGCGGTGCGGGAGAAATATCCTGATCTCGGTTCCTAAGATCATGTCGGTGCAGGAGGAGGTTTATGGAAATCCATACGAAACTCATCGCTTCAATTGGAAACGGAAAGATTTTTCCGGAATCCCGGATAAATTCTTTTTTTACAATGCCAAATCAACGATCTGTTATATCGGGGAAGACAGCCGGCGCATAGGAGGTATCCTGAAAAAAAGAAAACGCAGAAGAACCCTGGTCCGGATTCTCGAACTGACAGGGCTTAAAAGACCGCTAAAGTATATCCTCGGGAAATAGTATTATTCCTTAATGCACCTTCGTTGCCAGGAATTAGCCATTAGCCATTAGTCATTGGTCATTAGGGTAATTAAAAATTCTGTCACGCGTTTTGCGTCACGAAGTTTTCGCTACTTCGCCATTTCGCTATTTCGCTATTTCGCTATTTCCTTTACATTTGCCGGATTAATTTTAGTTAATGATATTCCTGAACTACCTGATCGAATTTGGCCCTGTTCAAACAACACCCGTTGAACTCATTGCTGTTTTTTTCGGCCTGCTTTGCGTATGGTCAATGAAAAAGGAAAGCATTCTTGCTTTTCCCTTCGGCATAATCAACGTCCTGATCTATGTTTACATCTGCTTCACAGCAAAACTCTATGCCTATGCAGGGATCAATATTTTCTATTTTGTAATGAGCGGTTACGGCTGGTACAACTGGCTCAGGAAAGGCGATAGTGAAGAAAAAATCAGGATAACGAAGTGTTCGAAAAAAGAAAGAATCTGGAACAGCATTGCCATCCTGGTCTTTTTTATTGTTTTATGGATACTGCTCAAAAAATTAACCGATAGCGTGGTCCCTATATGGGATGCCACTACAACCGCCATCTACATCATCGGCATGTGGCTCCTTGCCAGGAAAAAGATCGAGAACTGGATCCTCTGGATCGCCGGCGATTTTATCTCAATTTTCCTCTTTGCCTATGAGAAGCTCTATTTCAGCAGTTTTCAGTTCCTGGTATTTACGGTGATTGCAGTTTTGGGCTACCTGGAATGGAGGAAAAAGTTAGTGAATAGCGAAAAGCAGAAAGCGAACAGCGAATAGCGAAGAATGAAAAAAATACTTAAGATAGCAATTACCGGTCCTGAATCAACAGGTAAATCAATACTCGCAGAGGAACTGGCAGCATATTACGACACCGTATTTGTCCCCGAATATGCAAGGGGATATATCGATCGCCTCGATCGCCCATACAACCGTGAAGATATTCTTGAAATAGCCAAAGGGCAGATCAGCGAAGAAGACCGGTGGATTCAACGGGCGACCCGCATGCTTTTTTGCGATACCGAACTGATCGTTACCAAGATCTGGAGCGATGTGAAATATGGAATGTGTGATCCCTGGATCCTGCAGAAGATCGAAGAAAATAATTATGATCTTTTTCTGTTATGTAACATAGACCTTCCCTGGGAAGAGGACCCCCAGCGGGAGCACCCGCACATGAGGGAAAAACTGTTCAGCCTGTATCACGATGAATTGACAGAACTTGGATTCCCGTTCAAAGTCGTTTCGGGAATCGGAAAGAAAAGGTTAATGAATGCAATTGGTTTTGTGGAAATAGCATTCGAGGAAAATGAAGAATTAAGAATTAAGAATGAATCCCGGTCACATTAATTTATATTTTGTAATATTTTCAAATGGAAATAGTGAGGAATTTATTTCGGGATAAAAATTCTACTTTTGATTTTTAATTTTTCATTCTTCATTTTTCATTGAAGTTAATATCAGGATTGTTGGGAAAACGGTTAAATATTCTCTTCCTGCCCCGTTGGTATCCCCACCGTTATGATTCCATGACCGGGCTGTTCATTCAGCGGCAGGCCGAAGCGGTTTCCTCCTATTGCGAGGTGGCTGTTCTTTATGTCCATTCCGATGAACAGGCTGCCAACCGGTATGAGATCGATTTTGCCGATGAAAATGGGATCCGGGTTGTGAGGGTATATTACCGGGAACCCCGTAGATCCCTGATCTCCGGGTATCTGAAAATATTCCGGTTCTTTCGTGCACACAGCCTCGGTTTTAAGATGCTCCGCTCATTTCGCCCCGACCTGCTCCATGTGCATGTGCTTACACGCGAAGGGATCGTTGCCTGGATAAACAAACTTCTGAATGGAAGCCCCTATGTGATCACAGAACACTGGTCGCGGTATTTGCCTGCCAGTGATACCTTCCGGGGAGGATTCCGGAAAATGATCACACGGCAGGTGGTGAAGTCATCGGCTGCCATGATTGCCGTTTCGGAAACTCTCAAGACAGCGATGCTGAAGTTCCACCTTGGAAATACAAACTTTTTCGTTGTTCCCAATCTGGTTGAAACCAACCTGTTCACCATCGGAGCGAGACCGATACGGGATACCATAAAAAGATTTATCCACATTTCCTGTTTCGAGGGCCGGTCGAAAAATATCTCCGGATTTCTGAATGTTGTTAAAAATATTTCAGAGAAAAGATCGGATTTTGAATGTTTTCTCATTGGCGACGGACCGGAATTTGAGATATGGAAGACCAGGTCTGATGAACTCGGCTTGCTGGGGAAAACGGTTTTTTTTACCGGACTGAAAGAACAAAAAGAACTTGTTAAGGAGATTCAGGCGGCCGATTTTATGGTTTTGTCAAGCAACTATGAAACTTTCGGGACCGTAGTGATTGAGTGCCTTTCCTGCGGGATACCGGTAGTAGTTACAAACGTAGGCATTGTTCCGGAAGTGATCAACGAAACCAATGGGATCATAATTCCGGCAGGCGATGATAAAGCACTCGAGGATGCAATCAACATTATGCTTGATCAATATAATTCCTATGACCCGCAAGTGATCCGCAACACAGTTCTCACTAAATTCGCTAAAGAAACAATTGCAAAACAACTATTTGGAATCTATCAAAACGCAATAAAACCAAATCGAAAAAAATAACTCGTCAATTCATCAATTCATTAACTCACCAGTTCGCCAGCTCACCACTTCACCAGTTATGTTCAAGAACATTCTCAGTACGATCACCACCCGCATCCTCGTCGCACTCCTGACGCTGATCATGGTGCTTGTAAATGCCCGCTACCTGGGCGCTGAGAAAGTGGGCACAATCGGCCTGATCATACTTGCAATCGCGATTTTACAGCTGGTAAGTAACCTGATTGGAGGTGGAGCGCTTGTTTACCTGGTCCCACGGTCACAACTGGTGAAAATCTTCCTGCCCTCCTGTGTTTGGGCGATTCTGACTTCAGCACTTGGGACTTTTCTGTTGAACATTTTACACCTGATCCCGACCGGTTATGCCGTACATGTTTTTTTCCTCGCCCTGCTTTTGTCGCTGTTCACAGTTAATTTCATGGTGCTGATGGGAGAGGAGCGAATCCGGGCATACAACATCATCAGCCTGCTCCAGGTCATGATCCTTTTTGCTGTATTGATGGTTTTTTTCTTCGGATTGAGAAAAAGGGAAGTCATAGTGTATCTCTACGGATTATATATTTCCTATATCTTCGCATTTCTTTCAAGCCTAATTTTAATCGTTCCTTCCCTCAAAAAAAAGGAGATCCTGGGATCCGGCAAGATCATCCGCGAGCTGATCCATCTTGGCTCGGTGATGCAACTGGGCAACATCCTGCAATTTTTTAATTACCGGCTCAGCTATTATTTCATCGAGTTCTTTCTAAAGAGGGCTGCCGTGGGTGTCTATTCGGTTGGAGTGCAGCTTTCCGAGAGCATCTGGCTCATCGCCAAGAGTATCCACTTGGTACAATATACCCGGATATCAAACGAAAAAGATGGAAAATATGCGGCAAAACTTACGCTTGACCTCGTCAAGATCTCATTTTTCCTGACGTTGCTTTCATTGATCCTGATCTTGATTCTTCTCAATATGTTCTTTTCCCTGATCTTCAAACCGGAATTCCAGCAAGTGCCGGTGATCATGTACACGCTGGCAGCCGGTATCCTGACCTTCTCTATTTCCATCATCCTGAGTCCCTATTTTTCCGGACTGGGTAAACCCATCCACAATACCATCAGTGCAGCCATCGGACTGCTATTCACCCTTGTTCTTTGCATTTTCCTGATACCACGCCTGGGACTCGTCGGGGCAGGGTTGGCAGCGACCTTTTCCTATATCACTGCAACGCTTTACCAGTTCATTGTTTTTATTAAGATGACAAAGGTCAAACCGGCTGACTTCCTTCTCCGAAAAGATGACATCCTAATCATTGTGAAAGAGGTTAAAAAAATGATAAACGCGTCACGCGTAACGCGTCACGCGTAACGGATTTTGGCTATTTCACCATTTCGCCATTTCACTATTTATTCTCTTGTGAATAATTAAGTGATAACTCTCCGCCTTATCAGCTTTTCCGTAATTTTCTTTCTTCTATCTTTGCACCGCTTAATTTTTCTCCTATGAATCCGCCGGAAGCCTATAACGAAGCCAGTATCCGTTCACTTGACTGGAAAGAACACATCCGTCTCCGGCCAGGAATGTATATCGGCAAACTGGGCGATGGCTCATCTCCCGACGATGGTATCTATGTCCTGATCAAAGAAATCCTTGATAATTCAATCGATGAATTTGTGATGGGATTTGGTAAAACCATTGAAGTCACTATCAAGGACCAGCAGGTATGCGTGCGCGACTATGGCCGCGGCATGCCGCTCGGAAAGATCGTCGAATGTGTTTCCAAGATCAATACCGGCGCAAAATACGATTCCTCTGTTTTTAAAAAAGCGGTAGGGCTGAACGGTGTCGGTGCCAAAGCTGTCAATGGGCTTTCTTCCTATTTTAAGATCCAGGGAGTGAGGGAAGGAACAACAAAAATAGTTGAATTTCGCAGGGGTGAATTGATTAACGAAGAAAAGGAGAAAAGATCTGAGCTCAGAACCGGCACCATCGTTACCTTCGTTCCGGATGAGGATCTTTTCGGGAAGTACCACTTCATTCCCGAATATGTCCAGAAAATGCTTTGGAATTATGTCTTTTTAAATACAGGGCTTACCATCATCTTCAACGGCGAGCGTTTCCATTCCCAGAACGGTCTTCTTGATCTGCTGACAAGCTACATAGATACCCCGGTAATCTATCCGGTCATTCACCTGCAGAATGGGGATTTTGAATTTGCCTTAACGCATTGCGAGATGTATGGTGAGGAATATTATTCCTTTGTGAATGGCCAGCATACCACCCAGGGAGGGACCCATCAGGCAGCATTCCGGGAAGCCGTGGTCAGGACCATCCGCGATTTTTATAAAAAAGATTTTGATACAGGTGATATCCGGGCATCCATGGTTGCAGCGCTCAGCATCAAGGTTCAGGATCCGGTCTTTGAATCGCAAACAAAGACTAAACTGGGCTCGCAGAACATCGAACCCGATGGACAATCCATCCGAAACTATGTCATGGATATGGTGAAAAAATACCTCGACGATTATCTTCATATGAACCCGGAAACCGCAGATGCATTGCTTCGCAAGATCATGCAATCGGAAAAGGAGCGGAAGGAATGGGCGAACATCAAGAAGATTGCCAGGGAAAGTGTCAGGAAAGTTAGCCTGCATAATAAAAAACTCAGGGATTGCCGCCTGCATTATAACAATCATGATGAACGCCGGTATGAATCTACACTTTTTATCACGGAAGGTGATTCTGCCAGCGGATCTATCACTAAATCCCGGGATGTCAATACACAAGCGGTTTTCAGCCTGAAAGGGAAGCCTCTGAATTGCTATGGACTGAGCAAAAAGGTGGTATATGAGAATGAAGAATTCAATCTCCTGCATTCGGCGCTGAACATCGAAGAAGGATTAGAGAATCTAAGGTACAATTATGTTGTGATTGCCACCGATGCAGATGTCGACGGAATGCACATCCGACTGCTCTTACTCACTTTCTTTCTCCAGTTTTATCCCGACTTGATCCGGAACGGACATCTTTATATTCTTCAAACCCCTTTGTTCAGGGTACGCAACAAACAGAAAACCATTTATTGCTATTCTGATGAGGAACGGAAGGATGCCATTGAAAAACTGGGACCTAACCCTGAGATCACACGTTTTAAAGGACTCGGCGAAATCTCACCCGATGAATTCAGGCATTTTATCGGATCTACCATGCGGCTCGACCCGGTGATCCTTTCCAAAGATTCTCCTGTAAATGATCTGTTATCGTTTTATATGGGAAAGAACACACCCAACCGCCAGGATTTTATCATTGATAATCTGAAGATGGAAGAAGACCTCATTGACGAGGTTCACGCGAACTGATCACTCGCCTTTTCTTGTCAATGGCCAGATGTGGCCTGTCACCTTCATATTGGCTTCTCTCCGGTGGATGATGTCTTTGAGTTCTAACAGCATGTTATCATTCACTTCCTGCGCCATGGGAAGTACCCATTTTTTTGTCTCCTCGATATACCGATGAACAAATTGCTTGTCGAAGATGTCCGAATGGAGATCGGTCAGGTTGGAGATCCGGTCTGCACACTTCAGGATCTTGGCTCTTTTTGATCCTTTATTCAGAACCCGTTCGAGATACTGGTCTTTGGATTCTTCATGGGTTCGTGTGACTTCCATCACCAGCTTGTAAACTTCAGGCCCGTCGGAATCAAGCCGAATGATCTCATCCGCAGTAACACATTTTGAATCCTCAAAGACATCATGTATGAACGATGCCTTCAGTAGGACAGGATCCATATAATGATAGTCCAGCAGGATGGCAAAAGTGCTGAGGGCATGCCGGAATTGATTGCCTCCAACATAGCGGTATTTTCCGCGAAGTGATGTGCTTTTTTGAATATACGGAGCAAGAATCATTTTCTCCAGTTCAAATTTTTCAGAATTCTCCATATAATGATAAAAATGCGTTTCCCAAATGTTGAATGATATCACCTGCGATCAATGCTTCATGGCCTCTTTCTTCAGCAGCAAAATCCCCCGCAAGTCCATGAATATAAACGCCGAGCAGGCATGTTTCTAATGATGAATATCCCTGTGCTTTGATCCCTGCAAGGATCCCTGTCAACACATCTCCGCTTCCTCCGGTCGCCATTCCCGGGTTACCGGTTGTGTTGAAATAGCAATTTCCATCGGGAGTAGTGATGGCTGTATGGGCGCCTTTTAATACGACATACACCCCGTGTTTTATTGAAAACTCCCGTTGGATCTTGTTTCGCTCAAAATCGTCGGAAGATTTTCCAACCAACCGCTCGAATTCTTTCGGATGAGGCGTGAAAATACTTCCTTTTGGAATGAAGGGGATCCAGGTTTTGCTTTCCCCGAGAATATTGAGGGCATCTGCATCGAAGATGAGCGGTAAATTTGAATTCTGTATCAGGTGCTTCAGCGCACGCTGGGTTGCATCTGCCTGGCCGATGCCGGGACCAATGGCAATGGAAGAATAAGCAGAAATGTCCGGGATACCGGAGAAGATATCTTCATCCGTATCAAGGAAAAGCATGGCTTCCGGTACTGCCGTTTGCAGGATGGTATTCCCGCTTCGCGGAATATGTGCGGTCACCAACCCCGGCCCTGATCTTAAACAGGCCTTTGCTCCCAGCACAGCCGCACCCATCTTTCCCTTGCTTCCGCATACAAGATAAGCATGCCCAAAAGTCCCCTTATGGGAAAACTTGTTACGTTTCTTCAGTATCTTTTTACAGTCCTGACGTGTGGTATAATAATAATGGGTCTCTGCCTGGTCGATGTATTCCTGCAGGATGCCGATATCCAGAAGATGCCAGTTACCAATGTAACAGTCGTTCTCAGGGAAGAATAATGCAAGTTTTGGGGGCGAAAAAGTAAGGGTATGGTCTGCATGAATGATCGCAGGGTCAGGAGAACCGATCACTGTTTCATCGCAAAACAATCCCGAAGGAACATCAATGGAAATGGTAATAGAATGCTGATCGTTGATATGCCGTATCACACCGGCTAAAAAACCATTGATAGGCTTGCTCAGACCGCTTCCGAATAAGGCATCGATGATAATATCTTCGTCGGGATGAAAAACCGGGAGAGAACCTTTCTCTGAAATTACTGTACACTTGATCGAAGTCGATGCCGATAACCTGTCAAAGTTGATCCGGCAATTGGATGAAAGTTTTTCGGGTGATCCGAAAATGAAGACTTCCGTTGTATACCCCTTCGATGCCATCAAGCGTGCGATGACAAGGCCATCTCCACCGTTATTACCTGGTCCGCAAATAACCTTGATCTTTTTATGGTCGGGGATATTGGTGATCAGCCAGTAAAAACAGGTATTGGCTGCACGTTCCATCAGGTCGATATCGGCAATGGGCTCCTTCCGGATCGTGAAAAGATCTGCCTCACGAATCTTATCAACTGCGAGTATCTTCATATTTTATTCAACCATCCCCCAAATGGCAGGAGGGAAAAAAAACCGATGATCGAAAGAATATGCCACCAGCAAAATACCATCGAAAGAATGCCAAGTACAAGGATGGTATTCGAATTGGGAAGATTCATCTGAAGTGGTGAATGATAAAAATTATCCCCTGAGGGCTGATTTGGTTGTTCTTCCATGATCTTCTTTTTATTCCATTCAATATGTAAAGATAATCACAATTTCTTTTTAAAAATAGAAAGGATGAAATTTGAATTGCCCCAGCATACCCTCGGCTCCATAACCGAATGCAAAATACAATCCCCCAAGGCTACCGAAATACAACGCACCTTCGGCCGATAATACAGCAGCCAATCTTCCGGTATGCAAGGTAGTATCTTTTTTCAGTGCGACAAAGGCATCGGATCCGGATGCTTGGAAAGGATATGTCGAGAATCCGGTCAGAATGAAAAACAGGCCGATAACCAAAAACTTCTTCAAGATCATTTTCATTGGATGTTTAACCGCTTAAGGGCAGCCTGGTAACGCTCCGCATTCCTGTTGTGTTCTGCAAGAGTAACGGCGAAATTGTGATATCCTGAAAGATCGTCTTTCGCGCAAAAATACATATAGGAATGGTGTTCGTAATTCAGCACGGCATCAATGGAAGACACCGACGGAAGGCAAATAGGGCCGGGAGGAAGCCCTTTATATTTGTAGGTGTTATAGGGAGAGTCGATCTCTTTATGCTTGTTCAATACCCGTTTTATCGTATAATCATTCCAGGCAAAGATCAGGGTTGGGTCGGCCTGTAATGGCCAGCCTTTTCTCAACCGGTTCAGGTAAACTCCTGCAATGACGGGTTTTTCTGAATTTTTTGCAGTTTCTTTTTCAAGGATGGAGGCAAGGATGATAACCCCGGGGATATCGAGTGCCTCCTGGCTCATCTGCGTGAGCCGTTCATCGTTCCAGAATTTCTGTCGTTCCTTGTACATCCGCCGGATAAACTGGTCGGCCGTGGTGTTCCATAAAAATTCATAGGTGTTTGGGATGAACAAA
>Ga0224525_1000275_pt1 | contig 24864 bp, 30 predicted proteins | sample CFST100metaG_FD_179874 | JGI IMG/M metagenome (GOLD analysis project Ga0224525, IMG submission 179874) | Peat soil microbial communities from Stordalen Mire, Sweden - C.F.S.T100 | ecosystem: Environmental > Terrestrial > Soil > Wetlands > Peat | place: Sweden: Norrbotten County, Stordalen Mire...
CTTTCTCCTGGTCAAAGAACATACGTACCAACCGGTCAACATCGGTAATCAGAGCTAATTTTATTTCTTCGGGATCGAGACTTTCCAGATCAAGCACATTGCCCCGGTCGCCTTTAAACCAGATGTCGTTGATGCGTGAAGTTTTTTCTTCCAGTTTCTGAAATACGAAAACATCCATTGAATCCTGCACCAATGGCATTACGATTCTAACATAAGCAAATCTGTTTCCCTGTCTCCATATGCGGCCTTCAAGCTGTCGTATGTCGGTAGGATTCCATTCTGGATAACAGTCGTAAATTACTGTTCCCCGCTTTTGCAGGTCAATTCCTTCACGTATTGTTGCAGTGCCGATAATAACCTTTACAACACCTTCTAAAAATGCTTCCTTTACAAGTTCCTTACGGTTGTCGTTAATTTCAGAGCTGATGATCTCTACTTCATCCAGCTTGGTTTTATCGAACATCACACCTTTCTGAAAACCAACTTCGTTTTCAAGATACTGCTTAATGAAAGTGAAAAACTGTTTTCCCCGGTTCATGTAGATCACCTGGCCGGAACATGGTTCCCCCTGTTGTTCGTGCCATTCCTTCACAGTACGGATGCAGTCGGTAACGTATTTTATTTTTGGACTTTCGTCAACAAACTCTTTATAATTTTCCGGTGTACCATTCAGGATAAACGGTGATAGTGCATTGTCTAACGAATAAGCCAGCGCACGGAAAAGATTTCCCATGTCGAGTTTTCCTTTAGTAGATTGCTTCGCCAGTGCAACAATTTTGTTTTGGTTCTCCCGCTGCCTGGGTGTCATGTTAATGTAGGTGAGAATTTGTTTTTCATGTACCAGGCGGTCACGTTTACCAGCAATAGAATCATACAGCATTGGCAGGTTTATTTTCTTAGGCCGTTTAACTCCCGCTTCTTCACCGGTTCTGTAAAGAATGTGATTGTAAATTAGCTTCTGCAAAACCCTGCGATTGGTAAAGCTTTTGATAACCTCTTTCTCTACGATTTCTTCTTTATAGTTTGCAGTCCATTCAATAGTGGGCAATACAAACAAATCAAAGAAAGTATCAATATTATAGATTCCGCTTTTGGTAAGGCTTTCATACCCGACAAGCGAAAGCATGGAATAAATTTCAAGAGGGGAGTTAGAAAATGGAGTTGCTGTAAGCAGCATAGTGTTTCTTCCAAACTTGCGCTGTATATAGTTCAGAATAAGAAATGCTTTCTGTCCGACTTCAGAAGTTGCAGATTGTATGTTGTATCTTTTATTTCCGTCTTCATCAGCTTTTACATTACTGAAAATATTTTTGCACCGGTGCGCTTCATCAATAACAATATTGTCAAAGCCTAAAATATCAACATCTGCAACAGTTTCTTTCAGGCCAACACCAATCATTTCACGAAACTTCTGGTATTCTATTTCTTTATCCCGGGCAGATTTTTCAGCACTCTGACTGAGAATATTTACAAGCTCAACAAATAATTCATCTGATACAGATTGACCAAAACCAAGCTTTTTAAAACCTTCGTATGTAACGAGTGTAATAGATTTCTCAGGAACCAGTTTATTTAATGCAATACGTTTCACCACATCCGTCCCCAAGTTGTACCAATCATTCACAGTAATTCCGGTATGAGACAAAACACCTGAAACAAATTCCTTGCTTTTATTATCCTGATACCCTATGATCTCGTTGATCCATTTTTTGTAAGTAGGTTTTGGAACAACCACCAAAGGACGTTTGCATTTCCCTGAATGAATGTTATGAGCAAGCGTAGCTATTGCTGCCATTGTCTTTCCGACACCGACATCGAGAGCCAGAATGCCGCTTCCCATTGCTTCCATGAAGGCAATACTTTCACGTTGAATGTCGGTAAGCTGAAGTATTCCACTTTTAAATTGTGCAGAACATTCAAAGCCAATCGGAACTTTCTGATACGATATATCACTTTGTCCATTGTATAAGCGGTTCCATGAATAGTCCAGCCGTTCCTGATCTTTTGATGAAACAACTTCATGCAGAAATTTTGAAAACAATCGTTCACCTTCAATCCTTGCATTGGCTTTGAGTTCAGCTTTTTCTTCTTTGCTCAGTTTATCATCACGCAGCGGACGGTTGGCAATGTAATAATCTGCAATGTCAATGGCAGAAGACTTTTCAAAGTCACTGTCAGAGTTCAAAGTGAATAGCCATTTCACATAAACCTCTTGTAGACTGTATTTAGCTTCACCATCAAAACGTAAATGAATTTTTTCCTTGTCTTTTTTGCGTTCAACTTTTCCATTTACTTTTTTCAGTTCTTCCGCTTTCTCAACATCCATGTACTCTTCACGGACTTCAGTAATTGAAAACAGCAAAGTGTCGGCAGCAAAATCAGAAATAGCCGTGATAATGGGTCGTTCCTTTTCATCGGGATTAGTGACAGTCATCATCAACGGCTTTGCTTTCTGAATAGCTTCCCTGTGTTTGTCATAAACATCTTCGCCCCATTGTCCAAGTATGTTTTCTTTGTCCGCATCAAGTTGCAGCTCCCGGTCATACATATTGCCATAGGTATAGATAGGATAAGGAACAACTTCACCGCCCATGAAAAACAATGCGCCCTTTTTTACCAGGGATGAAAGATCCTCTGCATTGGCTGCAATTGAAGTCTTTACCAGCTTGCATGATTTTGCGGAAACATAATATAGCCCGTCATTGCTGCGGTATATAAAATAATTTTCACCTTCAGCATAAGCATGAGTTTTAATATACTTGCCAAGCGTAGTTCCTTTTTCTACATTTCGGATATCACGAAAATGATTGTCTTTGATAGTGACGTTATCAGAGGTAACAACATTTTCAATCACACTTCCGCCTTTAATGAAATACTTTTCCCAGCTTTTCATTTCTATGCCAAGACTGCGCTTGTACCATACCCATGCTTTTATCTCATCATGTGTAATGCCTTTATTGTAGCGTTCCACAACGTCATCAAAGCTCATAGTCTTCTGGGTATCTCCAAGACCTGCAAAATGTTTTGCATCTTTCAAAACCCTTCTGATTGTATTCATGTTGGCATCAATACTATTGCTTGTAGCTTGTGATAAAGCTCCCAATCCATTGATCCCGCTTATTCCGTTTAAAAAGCTCATGATTTATATTTTTAATAATTGTAGTTCCGTTTCCAATGCAAGTGCTTCAAGTTCTAAAATGTTTGAACCAGCTGCCTTATCCTGTTTTTGCTGCTCTTTCACGAAGTATTCAAATTCCTTTTCAATCACTTCGGAGATTTTAGTTTTCCAATAATATTCGGTTCCCGGCCTGTCGGTAATGGCCATCAGAATGTCATCTGGAATGTACCAGCCTTCTTCAGCAGTAATATGAATCCCTTTGTTTTTGCCGATTTCAATGATGATATTCCGCAATTCAAGGCAGAAGTCAAGCCAGTCCCCTTCAAAAGTGTATTTGTTGTGATTTCTTTCGCTTACAACTTTGTTGAGTTTTGTTTCAAGTTCCTTTCGTTTCGTACGATCACGGCCAACCTCTTTCAATTGCTTTTTCAGTTCATCATTTTGTTGTTCAAGCGGGGACTGGACTTTCTCAAATTCATTCATAGCATCATGGTAGTATGAATGAAATTCATTCACTTCCCAACCCAGAACTTTCTTTGCACTTCCAAAGCGATTTGCTGGTTTCTCTGATTCAGTATCTATATGCTGTGTGTCATTATGAAATTCTGTTTGAGTAGAATTGGAGTTTTGTTCGGGATGAACATTATTCTGTTCATCTTGAACATTTTTTTGTACAGAATGAACATTATTTTGAACACTTTCCTTCAAACCTTCTTTAATAGTGCGGGTTATAACTTCCTTTGTACCTTTTACACTTATCGGGAATTGGACAGATGTAGTAACAACTTCTTTCCCGCAAATCTTTTCAGGGTGCATTACAAACCATGTATTGAATGAAGTGACCTCTGTAAAAGTCAAAGGTTCATTCAATGCGAAAGTGAGCTTGTATTCATAATCTAAAAGTTCATTAAAACGTTTTTGCTGACTCTCAGGAATAAAACCATTCCGTATTAAAGTACGGTCGGAATTCGTTTCATCACGATTGGCAGGTAATTCCTCAATCAACTTACGAATAGCTGTAATCCTTGCACGGAGCCATGATGGGGTAATATGTTCAGATGTTCCAGGCACTTATTATAACTCCTTTATTATCTCATTCCTTTTATTCAATAAAAGAGTATAGCTATCAAGCAAAATTTTTCTTTGCTCTGGCATGTCTTCAATCTTACAGAGTTCTAGGTCTTTTTTTACAGTTAATATTTCCAGATCAATCACTAATAATTCTATTGTCAACTCCAGTCTGCTTTTCCCGCTTGACTTTTGCTTTAATTCAGATAGGGATTCCGATTGGTCAGTTGACTTTGTTGTTTTGTTGTTTTGATTTTCCATTTTATTCCATGTTTAATTCCGATTCCATTTGAGGTATAATCGCAGCAGGAACCAGATGTTGATTAATAATTCGATTTATTATTTGTTGTTCAAGATTTTTATATCCTTGCTGTGTTTTTATTCTTTCCCAAAGATTCGGTGAGTTGGCTTTGGTAATTTTTTTTAATTGACGGAGGATCTCTTCACGCAGATCGTTTTCGAGTTTGCCCGCATCCTTTTCTTTAGCCCCCGATAAAGACGGATCAGCGTTATCAGCAAAAGAAGTGTAATCATTTTTTGTAGCGATTATGTGATCGAGTACAGCGATGTCAAAGTATTTGCAGGCAGATTTAATTTTTCTGGTGAGTTCCTGATCCTGCTGGCTAGGGTTTGTGTTTCCGCTTGGATGATTATGTGAAAGGATAAGAGCTTTTGCAAGTACTTTCAATGCAACGGCAACAATCATTTCAATATCAACTTGTGTTGAATTGATTGTTCCCTTTGTGTGCCGGTAATACCCGATGACCTTATTAGCATGGTTCATGTACAGCACAATGAAATGCTCCTGGATCTCTATTCCGTCTCCGATAATTTCCTTCACAAATTTGTAAGCATCCTGTGATGACTTGATGGTGTTATAGATCAGCCGTTCCTCTTTGAAAGTAAGATCAACTTCTTTCACGCGAAAGTCCTTTTCAATATCCTTTATTTGTTTGTCCAGGTCTTTCATCTCTGCACCATCAAACACAAACATTGGATTACTTTGTGGAATTTTATAATCTGCCATATTACTTTTTCTTTAAAACAATAATATCTGTTGGAACTTCTGAAAACCTGAATACAGGCGGTAAACGGTAAGCATCTATTAACTCCACTAACTTTCCGATTGAATCTTTTTCTGAGTTATATGAAATGCCATTACGTAAAAAATTACTTGATGTCAGATACAACAATAGCCCGCCACTCTTAAGTAATTTCAATCCGTAATACATAAAAAATAATTCTATCTGCTGCATTTTAGGACTGGTGAAATAGGAACTGTATTTGTTCTTGTGCTTACCGTATGGCGGGTTTCCAATAACTAAAGAAAAGGGATAACCGGAGAGCCAGGTTAATTTGTCACCTTTGATCTTGCTGGTAAAACGTGGTTCCTGGAGAAATGCCGTTTCAAAATAACCATTTTGAATTTCAGCTTCAGGATATGTGATCTGACAGATTCTTGCTGATGTAGGATTAATTTCAAAACCTGTTACTTTGCTTTTATATGGAGCAGATGCTATCAGTCTGCCTGTTGCAATGCTTGGTTCAAGAACAGTTCCGGTTTTATCAAAACCATACTTGTAAGCCAGTTCCCACATAAGATCAACAATGTAATCAGGAGTGAAGAACTCATACAACACACCTTCGCCACTTGCTCCTTTGCTCCCTTGACCGCCTGATCCCTCGTATTGCTGAATAAATGCAATATCATCCTGAGAGTAGGATTCTTTCTTTGAATCCTTTTCCCGGATGAAGTCTTCTATTTGTTTGTTAAGAGTATGTTGGTTAACTGACCTGACCATGAATTTTGCTTTTATGCAAAACTATGGCAGTTGAAAATTACACTTGTGCTGTAATGTGAGGTAAGTTGACTTAGTAGTCAATAATGTGAGATAATGTTACTTATCTGTTTGAGGATTTTGTTTGTCTTTCTTTGATTTCAAATATTCTTCATGCAATTGATTAAGGTCTTCTCGCTTTTTTCTATAATCGGCCATTTCATTAAGAAGCCCATGCACTTTTTTGTACAGTTCAACCTCTTTTGAAAGTTCCGGATTACGATTCATTTCTTTTATAAAATCGCTTAGCTCGCTGCCTGTAAGCTCGCCATCAACATATTCGTCAATTTGCTTGAAATAGTCCTTTGCCACTTGTTTGAGAGAATTGTATAGGCGACAAATATAATATAGAAAAGACAAATGATAAATAAAATAGTTTGATAATTTTTACTGCGCCACCTTTTGGCGTATAGCACCTATAATTTTGCTTCAAAATGAAATCAATGGAAAACATAAAAACAAAAAAGGAAATATTATCTAAAGTGTTGAACAATGACGATAAGGATATTTATCATAATGATGATACGCTTAGTTTTGGTAAATTGTTCATCCAAATATTTAACTCATTATATTCTTTATACACAGTTGATCTGCACGAACATATTGATAAAGATAAATTTCTTAATGGGCTGAAGAAAAATTATAAACTGCCGAAAGAATATATTTTGCGTTATGATTATATTTATAATAGATCGAAGAAAAAAAATTCAGATTCAAAACTATATCAAGCATTTTTAATTCTCAAACATGGTTTAGCTGTGGGCATTGGATACCGTGATATTTCAATTTATTATTCTTGTCTTATTAAAAAAACTGAGGTTTTGGAAATTGTCAAATTTTCAGAAAAATTTAAAATACCGATCTGCCAGAAAAGAGAATTTCATATGGTTACCAGGCTGGGTGGAGGATTTGATTTGGAGAATTTTGAAATAAAGGAGTATAGTATTGATATTGAAACAAACTATAATGATGATTTTAATGCTATTCACGAACTTATTACTAAAACATTATCTGATAAGAGCAAGAATGGAATTTTGTTGCTTCACGGAGTATATGGATCAGGGAAAACATACTACATAAGATATTTAATTAATGTAATCAAAAGAAAATTTATCTACATACCATTAAACATGGCAAACTGGTTAAGTGATCCTGATTTTATTCCCTTCTTGACTAAATTCAGAGATTCAGTCATAATCCTTGAAGATTGTGAAAGTCTTTTAATGCATCGTGATGATGGAAACCCCAACGCAAATGTATTATCTAATCTTTTAAATTTTGGAGACGGGCTATTGGCTGATGCATTTTCAATTAATATAATTTGCACCTTTAATACAAACTTAAAAAAGATTGATGATGCTTTATTACGCAAAGGCAGGCTAATTGCCCGTTATGAATTTAAAGAACTTGAAATAACCAAAGCACAGGCACTGGCAGATAAACTTAATAAAAAGATCCTTGTTGAAAAACCTATGACATTGACTGACATTTATAATGCTGAAAGCATGAAGTTCGAGAATAAGAAAGCATATAAGATTGGGTTTGCTATTGCTTAGTTTTTTAAGATGGCAATGGCAATATATTTGTTTACTTTTGATTTAACATATATTGTATGACTCAACTAAAATGTTTAAACATGATTAATATTGAAGAATTAGAGAAAATAGATAAGTATTTTGAAATTAAATACAAGGGTAGTTTTGTTTCAGATGGAATTACAAATATTGATAAATATTTAAAAGCAAGAAAAAAAATCTTATGGATATTAAAAGAACCAAATGATGGAAAAGACGTCAAATCATGGGATCAAAGAGAGTTTCATCAAAACATTAAAAAATATCCTAATTGGAAAAGAACCTATAAATTAATTGTAAAATGTTCTTGGGGTATTTTAAATGAAATCGAGTCATATAATAAAACAGAAAAGGAAGATAATATTACAGATGTTATGCATGAAATTGCATTTATAAATCTAAAGAAAACAAGTGGTGGGTCTAATTCCAGCTATTCTGAGATTGAAAAATATTATATTGAAGATAAAGAAAATATATTAGACCAAATTAAAAACATAAATCCTGAAGTAATTATTAATTGCACTAGGTTAGAGGATGTGTCTAAGGATTTATTAGCAGATGATAACTTTATGAAAAATGAATGTTTTTATGTAGGTAAAAAAGATAATACTATAGTTATTCACGCATTTCATCCAAATAATAGGAAAATCAAACATGAAAAATATTATGATTTAATTATGAAGAGTTTATTAAAATGTTAGTTATATCAGCTATTACTTATTTAAAGCAAATAAGTTGATAATTTAATTTAAACTACGACATTTTCTGTCTATCTTATAGATTATTTTTGCAAATAAAAACAGAGAAGCCGAAAACTGGATAGAGTAGGCAAAACTTAAAATTTAATAAAATGGCAAATTTTTATTGTGAATATTGCGGACTCAAGACATCAAGCGTTTCATCATTAACCGCTGTTCCTTGTCCAAGGCATCCTGCTGGATCTGGTAAAGGAAAACATTCTTTGTATCAGGGAAGTGAAAAATCCCAATATACTTGCAAATATTGCGGAATTAAAATTTCAAGTCTATCAAGTTTGACTGCTGTTCCATGTCCCCGGCATCCAAACGGAAGTGGTAAAGGAAAACATGCTCCCGCTTTATAATAAGAGTTATGTCGAAAAGCTCAATAAACATGCTTGATTTCTTGGAAGAAATTATTGACTTTGATAAGGAAATTGAATATTTAATTATTAATAATTTTTTCCATTCATATCTTCCTGAATTTAATGAAGTATATGAAGCGGAGAAAAAAAACCTGCCATATCATATTAATTTATTGGATGAGATTCATGCAAATGAAAATGCTCATAGTAGGATTCTGATGAAATTATTGAATGCAAAGGACTCTGAGTATTTTATTTTAAAATCTTTTTTACTATATTTAGGAGAACCTTTTTCAAGGTTAATTTTAAAAGATATTAAAATAACTTGTGAAAAAAACAGGATTGATATTTGTGTTTTAGCTAAAGATTTTGCATTAATAGTAGAGAATAAAATTCATGGAGCTGTGGATCAGGAAGAGCAAATCATTAGTTATGTGACCAAGGTCAAAAGCCATTCAAATTCTCGTTATAAAAGCGATAAAAATATTTATGTCTTATACCTAGGAGGAGATTCCGAGGAGAGACCCTCTAAAAGCAGCTTGCCAACAGAGTTAGAGGATGAGTTAAAGAGTAGATTTAAAATAATATCTTATCGAAATACGATTCTTCCTTGGTTAGAATCAAATATAATAGCAAATTGTAAATCCAAGGATAGATACTTATCTAGTGCAATTATGCAATATATTGATCATTTGAATGGTATGTATAACTTAAGAAAGGAAGAAAAAAATATGACTGAAAAATTAAAAAAACACATAATTGAGAAATTGGATCTCAATAACAAAAATCTACATGAACAACTTGAGGATATTTATTCAAAAGAGCAAGAAGTTAGGAAGATACTACAGTGCATTGAGGATATAAAAATAGACAAAGAAAAAGAACGGAATATATCCTGGATTAAGGGTATTAATAAAAGAATGATAGAAGATTTTCCAAAATTTGTAGTCAAAGATGTTTTCGAAGGGAAGTGGCCTATGTCTTATATAGATTTAAATTGTAAAAATTGGCCACCTATAAGACTTGTGATTCAAACGGATCTTGAAGATAGAACAATTTATTTCGGTATTTCTATAATTAATAAAAGAGAACAAATGATCCAAGGGTTAATACAGGAATTAATAAAGGATAATTATTTTTCTGAACATGATAAATATGACGATGAAAGCAATGATTGGTATTGGTCAAGGTATTCAGAATATGATGATGTTTATTTAGAATTCAAAAAAATGTTTCAGAAATTAATAGAATTATTGAAGTAGATTAATTTTTATTCTCAACTGCGCCACCTTTTGACTTAGTCGCAATTTACCTTTGTGTAATGCTCCCGGCATTAGAAGAACACAAAAAGGATCATGCGACACAAACGATTGTATATCAAGAATGATTGGTGCAAAGTTAGGAAAAGTAAATTCTCTTGTCATGTCACCGCCTTAGAAGTGGGACGAAGAGTTAGGGTTTTAGAGAATCAGAAAGATAAGAGCAGTGATGTTCTGTGCAGAACATATGGCAAGGTCAGGAATGATCTGTATTTCCATCCATCAGAGTTAATATTAATCATTAAGAAAGAAAGAATAAACCAATTGAAATTGGAATTCAAAAATAAATTATAAATAAATATAGTATGCGCCACATTATGGCGCAGATTCTTATTATATTTGTAATAAATATTGTTCCATGATAAATATTAAATCTTTCACTGTTATTGATTTTGAAACAGCTAACTACAATCCTTATAGCATCTGCCAGGTGGGTTTGGTAAAAGTCGAAAATGGGAAAATCACCGAAGAAATTGATATTCTCGTTAAACCACCAGATAATTACTTTCATTACATTTTTCCAGGCATTCATGGCATCACACCCCAGATGACTAAGGATGCTCCTACATTCAATAAAATATGGCATCTGATCAAACCACATATTCATAAGCAAAATGTGGTTGCTCATAATATTTCATTCGACAGGAATTGTTTGAAACATGCTTTGAGTTATTACAAACTTAAACAACCAGAATATAATGAACATTGCACTTACGATATCTATGGAAAAGGACTCAGTTCCTGTTGCCGGAATCATAAAATCAAATTAAACCATCATAATGCATTATCTGATGCAAAAGCATGTGCAATGCTTTTCTTGCTCCATCTTAAAAATGAAAATAAAATTTAGTTATTTATCCCCATGAAAAAGTCAGTAGAAGACAATATAAAGAAAGGCAGGAAATTTTTTCTGCAATATCTTTATTCCGATGCAATTGAATGCTTTAACAAAGCAATTAAATTAAAACCTAATGATGACAATATTTATATTTTAAGAGCCTTATGCAGAAAAAAACTTAAAGACTTCGTAGGAGAACAAGAAGATTATTCATCTGCAATAAAAATTAACTCACAGAATAAAAGGGCATACATAGGCCGGGCACTTTGCAGAGAAAAGCTAAAAGATATTAAAGGAGGTCTTAAGGATAGCTTGAGAGTGATCGAACTTGATCCAAACAGTATGCATGGATTTTCAATCGCCAGTTATTTTTATACTTTAAGCAATAATAAAAAGGCATCCCGTGAAATGGACTTGAAGGCTAGAAATATTACACCAGTATCAGCTGAAGATTATTTTCAATATGCGGGATATAAAATTTCGGAAAAGAAATATGAGGATGCCATTGGATATAATTCAACAACGATGGAAATTAATTTGCATGATGCTTGTCTTGCTCTTTCAGACATTGCAGATTGTAAAAGCAATCTTGGTAAGTACGAAGAAGCCATAAAAGATTATTTGAAAGCAATTGAACTTAGTCCTGATAGCTCCAATTATTACCTTTATTATTATAGCATTGCCAGATGTAATGAAAAGTATAATGATTTTGATAAAGCTTTGGAGTTTTATAATAAATCCATTGAATATAATAGTTCATGGCACTTGCCATATAGGTGCAGAGGCGAACTGAAAATAAAATTGGGATTTGTGGAAGATGGCAATGCTGATATTCAAAAATCCGCTTTATTAAAAAAGTAATTTCTCAAGAACACATATATGCAAAAACCAAAATATTTTCTGCGATACCGAGCAATTATTCAGAAGCTACGTACAAGCAAAGAAGCAACATTTAAAGAAATCAAAGATTATCTGAAAAGGCAATCAGAACTTTCGGATTTTGATCTGAATATTTCCAAACGTACATTTGATAGAGATAAGAATGAAATCCTTTCTCTCTTTAATGTTCTGATAGAATACGATCATTCACGTAAAGTCTATTACATCGAAGATGACGAGAATGAAGTTAATGACCGTATGCTTGAGGCTGTTGATATGTTCAATTCATTGAATATCGCTGAGAGTAATGCACCCTATATTATATTTGAAAAACGCAAACCACAAGGAACTGAGCATTTTTATGGACTACTTCATGCAATAAAAAATCATTTTCTGATTAAATATACTTATAAAAAATTCTGGGATGATGAGAGTTCTGAACGCACTGTTGAACCTTATGCATTAAAGGAATCCCGTTATAGATGGTATGTAATTGCAAAAGACAGAAAGGACAATAAAATAAAAACTTTCGGACTTGACCGTATACATGACCTTGAAGTGCAGAAACAGAAATTTACTTATCCAAAGGATTATAATCCTAATGATATTTTTAAATACAGCTTTGGAATCCTCACCGAGCCAGATAAAGATCCGAGAGAAGTCGTTCTATCCTTTGAACCATTCCAGGGAAAATACATAAAGTCTTTTCCTTTCCATGAATCACAACGGGTTATTGCAGATAATGAAAATGAAGTCCGCATAAAGCTGAAAGTACATATTACAAAGGATTTCATTATGGAAGTATTATCATTTGGAAATGAAGTGAAAGTTATATCCCCCAAATCCCTGATAAATCAAATTAGTAATACATTATCTGCTTCACTTGAAAATTATAAATGATAGTTTTACGGAACCGTACGGAAAGCTAACGATAGTGAACGATAATGATGCGGACAGGTAAAAATATGGAATGATACTGGTAGGGAAAAGGTACGATATTGAATGATGCTGATGCGAAACAGTACTATGCTGAACGATACTGGTATCAAGGGTTTGCAGAGAATAATAATTCATTTATTTCTTGCAAATTCTTTTTTATAAGTTTATATTTGTAGAAAATTATATTCTTCATTTATTAATTTTCTAAATATACAAACTATGAAATTCACTTATATGGTAATTGCCGAAAAAAGTTGTACAGCGGAAAAGGATAATAATATTTTTATTTCAGAAGAGTTGAAATATGTATATTCTAATTCTGATCCTTTATATGCTAGAGAAGCTGCATTTAGTAAAGCGAAATCATTTGAGGACAATTTTAATGAAACTAAACTTGAAGATTTTAATGCCTATTCCAGATTCAATACAGAATGGTATAGCAGTTGTAAGGTTACAATTTTTTTCCGATCCCCTGATGAAAACAAATGTTTTGAAATCCATAATGTTGATTTAGATATAAACTTTGGAGTGAAGCTAGATGATGAAAGAGATTTAAAATTGAGAAATTCAGCATTAGAAAGTGAATATAAAATTTTAACCAAATACAATATTCCTTTTCGCCTTTCAAATGAGATTTTAAATTCTTATTAATACTAATTTTTGATATTCCTAAATATTATTAACCTTAAAATTAAATATTATGAAATATATTATGAGTTTTTTAAAAGGTCTTTTTGTAAAGAAAGCAATTACAGATATTGATGGTAATATTTATCATACTTTGAAAATTGGAAATCAATTTTGGTTGATTGAAAACTTAAAGGTTACAAGATTCAGAAATGGTGATAAAATACCAAATGTTACTGAGAATACTGATTGGGCTAGTTCGTCCTCAGAAGCTTATTGTTGTTATGATAACGATACAAGCAATACTGATAGCTATGGCTATTTGTACAATTGGCATACGATAAATGATAACCGTATAATTTGTCCAAAAGGTTGGCATATTCCTACATTAAAGGAATGGAAAGAGCTTGAAGAATATTTAGGAGGAGGAAAATTAGCATTTGATAAAATGAAAGAACCCGGAACTAGTCATTGGAAAACGTCAAATGAATCTGCCTCAAACGATAGCGGATTTACTTCCTTGCCAAGTGGTTTTCGTTTATATAATGGTAATTTTGACGAAATAGGAATTAATGCTCCCTGGTGGACTTCAACTGAAAAAGATTCTCAATTTGCTTATCCATATGCTGTCATCGGTGGTACTGATATTCACAGGCTAAAAAGCAACGGCTTTAGTAAAAATGTGGGATTTCCTGTTCGTTGTCTCAAGGATTAAATTTTGAATAGAAAATTAGTGATGAGAATTTGGAATTTGAATATTTTTTGAATATTCAATACGACTATTCGGATTCTTACACCTAACTACCTGCTGCAACTTCCTTCTTGAAAAAATCCATAGCCAGGGCTTATAACGTTCACCTCTATAAACAACCTGAATTAGGCTATCCCGGCTTTCTATATGCACTTTCTGCGTGTCCCCAATAGCAATTCCCCGGACAGTATAAAATTCATCATGATAATTAAAAACACGAACGGGAACAGTGTCATAAATTATGCTGTCAAGTAACGAAGTAACAATTTCCTTATCCTGATGGATCATCGTCTTTGAATAATTATTGACTGACCGGGGATTTATTTTGAGATTTCTTATTTCAGAAATTATTTCCGGGTAAATGTTTTTTAATTCATTGTACCGGAGTTGCAGCACATCAATCTTTGCTGCGAGCTGCCCATCACGAGTCGTGTAATATTTTATTTGCTGGTTGGCTGCTGCAAATGATTTCTCAAGCCGGCTCTTGTCTTTTTGTTCATTCAGATAGAGTCTGAAAAAATAAAATGAGGTGCCACCGAAAAGCAGCATCAGCACTGTGATAATTATAAAAATACGATTTGAAAATTTCATGGAAATTAAATTTGTTTTTCGCCCGAAGGCCGTTTAGTTTCACCCCAGATGTAAGTTGAAAGAATTGTCATGATTCCTGCAACACAGGCAGTGGCAAGCCCCTCCATGCTCTTAAACACGGAGAGGAAAGCCAGGGTTGCAAGCACTAAGCCGGCAATGATAGTTACCTTATAGCGTTTTGAGAGTTGCATTACTGTTGCTGGTTAGAAACGAAATCAATTGTAATAACATGATCATTATCCATTCGAAGATTGACGATGTTATTTTCATGCTGAACCTGATTCTGGTTTTCATCTCTTACACCTTTTACCAATGAGTTCTGGTCAGGCAGCAATGTGCTTTGAACAATGGAGTCTTTCTCCATAACAAAGCGCTGGTCTGTATCATAAGTATTGCCGTTAAGCTGGTATGCACCATTACCACTATTGATACAATTCTTCTGAATGCTCAACTTTACTTCGTAATAGGGTTTGCGGAACGAATCGGCTATCAGAGTTTCACCATTGATGTGAACTTCATTGTTTATGAAATCAGCATGACAGAATTGTTTAAATACATCATACAATTTTACATTCACAATTTTTCCATCATTCTTGCGAACAAAGCCAACTTCAAAGTCTTTCCAGGGGTTTTCATTTTCATTCATGATTTTTGTTTTTTAGGTTTATTACTTTTTTTATTTTTTGTGTATTCTGACCATATCCAGACACCGCCTACACCAAGCAGAATAAATCCGGCTATTCCAAGTTCAAACTTTTTTTTTCAACGAGAGTAAGCACATCATTGATGAATTCTTTAGGGATAGCATTGGCAATCATTTTCTTTGCTTCAGCCATAGTGATCTTACCATCCTTGTTGTAATCCATTCCAGGATTCTGAGCTGCAATTACAGAAGCCGGAATAGTTGCAGTCTGAATAATGTAGTCATCACCCTGCCCGATAGCAGCAGGGAAGAAGGTAATCATGTACAGGTCATAATAACTTTTGATCCTTCCTGCATAAGGCTTGAAATATTTGTACACATAATCCAATTGTTGTAAGTTGGTCATTGCATACAGCTGCTGCCCGGTTGTGCCAAGCCATTTTGCTGTGAATGGCATAAACTGAATAAGGCCTACGGCACGATAAGCTGCACGGGTAAAAGCATTAGTACTGTCGCCAGTCTGGTAATTCACTATCTGTGCATTCAGTCCACTTTCATTGTGCATCACAACCATCAACCAGTTTGGATTTATTCCTAACCATGTGGCAATCTGTTTTACTTTGGCTTCAAAAGCAGAACTGCTTTCGCCTTTGTTGCATTTTAATTTATCAATCAGTATCATCGTTCAATAATTTTTATGTCATTAACATTAGCCCAGCGTTCGGTATTATCCACCGTCCGGAACTTTACATATCTTTTCTTTGAGGTATTAAGCTCTGCCAGGTATTCACCTAGTAGTGTCTGATTTTCAACATTCACAAAAGGCTGCATTTTGCCATCCAGTACCTGCATATTCCTTGCAGAAATAACCAGGCGGTGCGGTAATCCTTTCACTCCGGTATCATAAAAGTCCAGAGGTTTTTTGTAAGCTACGATTGCGGCAGTCGAAGAATACTTATCAAACATTGTTTTGAAAAAATCGAACTTGTCAACATAGTCGCTGCTTGAAGAAACCCAGAATGTATATTTCTTACCAGCGTATGATTTGAATGCATCAGGCAACCCATCCTTTTTTACTATAAATCCGACCTGGATGAATTTTACATTATTTACAGAATCGAATTCCTGTTTACCTGTTGCATAACCTATGAAATCACCGGCTTTTGTTTTTCCAACAATATTGTTGCCGGAAGCACTTTCATAAAAAGCTTCATGGTAGCTAGCATCTGCCGAGCTACGCAGGTATACTTCTTTCTTTGCTACAATCATTTGTCCTTTTGTTGCAAATGATGTATTAACACTGGAAGTAGAATTCGTAGTAGTATTTGATGATGATGCAGATCCCTGAGAGATCAGTGTTAGAAATTTCTGGTATTCTTCAGTGTCAAGTTCGCTTTGCAAATCAGCGGTCAGTTCTGAATTATAAAGCTTGCGATATGCAATGGCAACCTTATCAAAATTTGTGATCTTCTTAGCTGTTGCAAAGATTGCATCATTATTTGTCAGATCCATCGACATCATCCAGGAGATGCCTGAAGGATTCATTGCATTACGCAGAAGCATTGCCTGTTGTACTTCTACATTATTATCTGCCTGAAGACTTGTATTCTTTTTTTGTTGTTCAGTAAAGAATTTCTTTCCGATCTTGTATAAGAAGAAACTCCCAATACCAACAACCAAGCCTCCGACAAGCACACGCTTTGGATTGTCGAGCCAATCTTCCACTTTCGATTTTTGAAGTTTCTGTGTCATCAGATAAACATTTTTGCTTTGCGAACAAGGCTTGGTTTGGATTTAATTTTCTTTGCGAAATCAATGAATTCGGCTGTTGACAGTTCACTGCGGGTTGTCTTCATCAGGTCGAACATGGCCTGGAGCAGCGCACGGGCTTCATCATTATTTTCGGCTTCAATTTTTACTTTGAATTCAAACGTTGTCATGAGAAAACTCCTTTCTTTTTTGTAAATACTCCATCAGCTCATCAGCAACGGCATTGTCGGCTTCTATATCGGAGAAGATGCTGAATATTTTTGCGAGTACCAGAATTGATGTTGTCTTTAGATACTCAGCTATGAGCGTGATCAGTTCGATGCGTTTCTGATCTTCAGGAGTACCAGGAGTTGTTTCTGAATGATTTTGCTGAACCTGTGAATCATCGACTATTCCTGAATTATCATCAGCTTTTGCAGGTAATTGTTTATTTGGAATTTCTTTTTTATCAGCAATACCCATCAATTCCGCAAAAGGCTTTTTGATTGTACTCTTTGCGATACCAAAGCTTTCAAGAATATCACCAAGCATTCCTGCATAGTATTTTATTTCTTTTTTACCTGCAAGTTCTGTTTCCAGCTTTTCATTCTGATCCTCCAGTTCCTCGATACGATTCTGCAACTCTTCATTTTCATCTGTAAGCTGTGTCACTTCTTCCTTCATCTGCTCATGTTCAATCAGCCTCTGACGTTCACTCATACGCTGGTCAACAATCTGGTTGATCTCTGCTTCGCCAAAACCTTTGAAAGGAACCGGCTGATCCACCTGCGGTGCATCATTAATCAATTCGCACACGTTCATATCAACATATTCACCACTTTCAGTAAACAGGTCGATCTTTATTTTTTCCGGTTTCTCAGTTTTGATATTTGAATTGACCTGTTTTATTATACAAAGTGCATCCATTTTTTCAAGCACTTTACGATGGCTGCGACCATTTATAAAAGTGGCAGTGTACAAAATTCTTTTGCCACTTTTTTCTCCTGCTTTTTTAGCTTTCGTTCGCATGTTTCTGAGAAAGCCCTCGATTTGTTTTGCTATCATACTATAGTGGTATTACTCTTATAAATTCAAAAAGCTGTATGGTACGTTCAGGATTTTCAATAATGATAAGCCCGCTGAATTCCCTTACCTGTGCGAGAACCTGTTGTGCATAATGCTGATCCACTTTATACACATTGATATCGGAATGAATAATTGTTCCGTTGGCAAGATCCCTGGCAACCAGGTAGAAAAATTCGTTATAAGCCGGAATCCGGTATTCATGCACATCTTCGCTTGTAAGAAAAGAAGTTGTGCCTATCCGGTATTTGTCCAGACCCCGGTTATGCATTCGCTGACGAATATGTTGCAGTGCGTAGTAGTCCATTTTATTCAGAAGCTAAACAATCAAGATAAATATTGAGACTGTAAGGAATAAATTTGCCTTCATGATCCTTTGATTTTCCGAGATCACGGTAGAACCCGTTAACAGTGAAGTTTGGAATAAGTTTTTCATTTATTTCAACAAAGCTGTTTTTCTTACTCAGAGCTTCACGTTTGAATCCTGCCATGTGATGAAACGGATGCAACTGCCTTGAATTCAGCAGTACACTGACTTCACCGAGATGCGGAATATCATTAACCGGATCAATGCAGTTCTTTACAGACAGCATGATTCCTTTGCAGCGCAACAGGTGGGCAGGCAGTTTCCGGTCAAGGTGTATGATCTGCCCGTCCTCTGTTACATCTACGGGAAGAATGACAAAGCGGCGTATTTCTTTACTTTTGGGGCACATCTTCTGGCTTTCCGTTTTTAAGTTTTAAATAAATAATTGCCTGGTATGGGAAAGTGATCCCATTGGTGAACCCGCCATCAGTAAAACGACCTTCAATATGGCTCCCGTGAGCTTCTATTGCTTCATCCTTATCAAACATGAAGTAGCGTTCATTCGGAGAAGTTGATTGATTACAGGCCAGCAATTTGGTTTCAAAACCTTCAGGAAGAATTTCCTGATCGGCAATGCGAAGCTCCAGCGTGCTTCCGAAATGCGAATCATCTTTCGGTAATGAAACAAACATTCCGTCAATGCGCTCGTACATCTTATCCGTATCGGCAGTGAACTTCACCGTTTCACCTGCAATGCCGACTTTAATTTTGATGAGCTGATATTTGGTTAATTTCATTTTTTAAATTTTTACTTCACTCAAATCCTTCTCCGGGATGGAGAAGGATTCGGGATGAAGAATTAATACTTGGTTACGGATGTTCCTACAAGGATTGCCTTGATATAGGTATCAGCCGGAGCGTTTGCTCCCCATTCAATGTTGAGTTCCATTGCCTGCTGGTCAAGGATCACCTTGGGGTTATCCAAAACAAACAAACCTTTGCGGGTTGTCATGTTCGCTGTGTTGAACACTTCGCAACTAGTTGAAGGGATCAGGGTTGTACCGTTTGCTTTGAATTCGATTTCACCATTGCGGATGTAATCCGGCAGCATGTCGAAATTCACCTGTTCAACTTTTCCACCCACTGGTGCAACACCGACAAGAAGTATGATACCAGACAGAAGCATGATATTTCCTTTTTCAAGTTTTGCTGAACTGATGTTGCACTGGCCAACAACTTTGTTGTCGTCATCTTTCAGCATCTTGATGATCTTGTTCTGACTGATATTTTTTGTTACATAATAAGCTGCATCCACAGCCTGAAGAGTTTTGTTTGCAAGTCCCTGCTGGATTTCTTTTGGAAGCCAGTGCAGTCTGCGCTCAAATTCACCACGGCTGTTGGTTTGTCCGGCTGGTGCTGCAACTGCTGTACGCTGCTGGGTTTGTATCCTGCGCACGAACTGTTTCTTTTCTGCCAGTGGCGCACGTTCAATTGCTCCTACGAGTTCATCTTCACTGACGGCTCCGAGGAGGTTGTAATCGCTGTTTGCTATTTGTCCTAATGTTATCATGATAATTAAATTTTAGATTTATGATTTACGATTTTTGATTTTTTACTTTTTTGTTTTACTTTTTCAATTTGAATTACAGAATCTGTACTTCCTGAATTTCCTGGTAGTCGTCCAGTTCACCCATTGACGAAGGAGCATTCTCGACCTGAATGGTTGGAAATTCCTGGTGTCCTGGTAACAGTGGGAGATCAGGATTGTAAGGAGCTGCCGACAGGTTAAAAGGTTCACGGAAAACTCTTTTCAGAGGATCAGCAATGTTGTAATCTCCTAGTCCGTTCAGAATATCCTTCTTCAGGAATACTTTCACAGACGATGCGATACCGCTTGCAGCTACACCGGCAGCGACAAGTTTGAGGTTTTTGTCTTTCAGCAGGATTGCTCCACCAACACCGGCAGTGATCTGCACGATTGGTTTTATTATTGACTTCACCTGGAACCCTGTGGCTGTTTCATCCAGTGGTACAGCTTTGTCAATAAGCTTTCCTGCCATACTTCCACCAACCATACCGAGTATGATAAGGGCAGGAGTTTTTAGCTCATCAAGGACGGTCTTTGCGTCCAGTTTGGGCTTTGCAGTTTTTGATTTTGGATTTGGCATTTTTTTAAAATTTATTGGTTTGACTTATTTGATTTATTATTAGGTCATGTTGATATGCTGAATCTTTGCTTTCTTAGTTTTTGCTTTTGGTTTAGCTTTGCTTTTTGTTTTCTTGCGGCCTTTGCCTGCACCGCTTAATTCTTTTGAGGCAGAAGAACCCTGAGGTTTCTTTTTTCCTGAAAACATTTTGCTTAGTCCCCAGATAGCAAGACCAGCTCCACCGATTGCGATTACTGGGTTGTCTTTTACAAAACCAACAATGCCGCCTTCAGAATCACTGCTATCATCGTCACTGGCATCATCACCGGATTCAGAAGCATCATCTTTAATATCCGGGTCATTCATCATCATGTCACCTTCGGAAGCTTTGGCATCAACTTCTGTTTGCAGATCATCGGCTTCGTTTTGTTTCATCACACCATTGTCGACCATGATCTTTAGTGCTTCTGCAATAACAGGAATGGCTGCTGCAAGTGCTGCTGCTGCCGGAGCAACACCAAGTCCTGATAATAAGAATTCTTCATCAAGACCATCAAGACCTCCAGCTTTTCCTTTAAGGATGGCACTTTTCAGTTTGTCACTTTTGCCCTGGAGTTTATCCACAAAGAGTTTTTCAATTTTAACAAGACTATTCTTTGCTTTTGTCCACTGATCGGCTGTCACGCTTTTTGTTGCTGCAACTTCTTTGGTAGCGTAAGCCCATTTGAGCCTGCTTGCCATTTTCTTGATGTTGAGTTTCATGGCCAGGAGAAAGCCATTACGTGCAGCAATTGTAACAGGATTGTAACGGATAAATGCTTTTCCGCCTGTCTTTACTGCTGCACCAACCTTTTTGAAGAATCCTTTTTTTGCTGGTTTGCTTGTTTTCTTTTGATCCTTTTTGTCTTTCTTCTTTTCCTTTTTCTGCTCCTTTTTTTCTTTGCGTTTTTTACCACCAAGTTCTTCAGCTATTTCATCATTGCTCAATCCTTCAAGTTCTTCCCAATCGTTTTCCAATCCTTCCAGGTCAGAATTTTCAGGAATTCCATCCATTCCCAAATGTTTGTTTAAGGCATCTTCATTCTGTTCAAGAATAGCCAGCGCCTTTTCACGGTTAGGTGTGTTCCAATTAGCAATTGCATAATCCAGCATTTTCAGGAAAGCAGGAGGGTAGTCTACATCCTGGATAAGATGTGGTTTCCCTGCAATCATGTTGCGGGTTTTTACAAGATGTGCATAAATGGTTTGCAGACGTTCTGCTTCATTTTCTGCACCGAGGTTGTCAAGTCCTTCCAGATCATTCACCAGTTCCATTACGTTGCTGGTAACGCCCGAAAGCACGGCTACATTGATTCCGTTTAAGCTCATGGTAAAATCTTTTTTTTCAGTAAATGGTTTTTCAAAATTGAATTGCGACAAAACACAGTCGATTATGATATTGCTCTTATTGTCTTCATTGGGTACAATTACATATACATGCTGAAAAACATCCTCATTGTATTTTGTAATGCGGAACCTATGAGGTATTTGAAGGTTGGTAAGAATGGAAGAAACAAAAATGGAAAAACAGTCACAGTCAATGCCGGTACTTCGTTCTGCCCAGCTACGGCAAGGTCTGCGTAATTGTTCCAGTCCACGTTTGTCAAGTTTATACTGAACATGATTATAAAGAAAGTTCCAGATGTTTTCGCATGTTTCAAGAAGTGTTTTTCCTTTGAGGTATTCAGCAATTTTCTTTGTATCCTTCAGGTAACGCCAAACAACTTTCTTCATCAGCTCGACAGTATCATCCACTTCACCATCTTCAATAATAACTCTGTCTTTTTCTTCAGGGAATCCAAAGAACTGTTCAAACTGTTTGCCATCACGGATTGGACGGTAACCGCTGCTTATGGATTGTATAGAGAATTTATTACTCATATAATTTTTTGAGCTTCTGATTCGTAATAAAGTCCATTAGAGTAAAGCGAATATTTCATTTCAAGCGGAATGCCTATGGCTTCGCCCAATGCAGTTAAATCCTTTGCTTTGAAAGCCGTAATGATTGCAGGAACTTTTGTTATAATTCCAACAACATAACCTACAAGAATTGTCCAGGGAATAACAATTTCAATGGTGTCAATTTGTGATGTGGCAAGAGGTTCAATGGTGATGGTCTTGTCTTCAGGATGCGTGCTGCTGACATATTTTCCTTTTGAGGTAAGAGTGATCACCGGCTTAGTGATCTTAACTGAACTCTTTGTAGGATTATCAATATTGATTTCAGTACGCAGCACCAATCCGCGCAGATCAACAGTGTGGATGCGGGGATTTGATAGGGATGTAACAACCTTTTCTGAAACATTTTTCATTTCAAAAAATTCATAAAGGCCATAAGCAGCACCACCAGCTATTACTATTTTTAAGATCGTATTCATTTCTGAAATTTTCTTTTGAGTTTGTCAATTCCTAATTTCACTATGTAGCCTACAAGTGCTGATATTGCAGCATAAAAAGCAACCTCAAGTGTTGCCTGTATGCTGATGCTTGCTATAGTGAGCTGGTTAGATAAAAAAGCTTTTCCAACTCCGCCAAGTATGCCGGATGTGGTTGTGATTATTGAGTTCTGGGAGTTTTGTGACATAATCTTTGCAATCGTTTATTGACTCTTTATTGAGCGAATTCGATTACAAAGGTCCGATGATTGAAAATGGTGCTTGTGCTGAAAAGTGCTTTAGGTAGATGTAATAGGAGATAATGTGAAATAAGTAAGTTTAAGTGAATATAAATACAGAAATTTATTTTCTATTTATAATTTATTTTCGGTTTATAAAATATTATATTTGCTTATTGTCGAATTGATATAATAAGAAGATTAACATAACTCATTAATATAAATTAGGAATAGCTTCAATACAGGAACACATAAGTTAGGCTTTATTTAAAATAAATGACAAATATAATGACAGAGCATTTTAAACTTTGGAGTGAATCTAATCCTAGTAAGGTTGAATCAATTCAACCGCAACTTGGATTGCGAGATTGGAGTTTTCTTGAACCAAAAGAAAAACAAAATATTTTGCAAATATTTAATAACAAAAAATGGTTCCAATTCGTTTTCCCAGCGATTAAAATCTTAAATGATTCTTATAAACGAATGACGTATGGGAAAGAAGTTTTAAATCATGGCGGGCCTCATTTTGTTACTTTAATGGGAACGCCCACATACAACACTTGTTGTGTTATTGCGGCATTGAAAGATTTTAATAATATATTTTTAAAAGAAAATCAAAATGTTGTATATGAAATGTTATCAGTATATGCTGATAGTTTAATCAATAAACATTTTTTAAAAAGTATTAAAACTGATAATCCAGCTCTTACAAACGACGACTATAAAAAGAAAGCTTATAAAGATTTTGATTTATTTACGACTGATTTTAATGATATCTTTGAGCAATATAGTCTTGACGTAATGATTACTAGGTCTGGTATTATTTTTCGACAAGACAGCAGAATCACAGATGAAATTTATGTTCCGGTTTTGACATATTTAGCTAATAAAAAGTGGATAGTTGTTAACAGAGAGATATCCGATGCATTCAAAAAATTTCAGGATAAAACACCTCAAGGATATAGTAGTGCTATAACTCTTATAATTTCAGCACTACAAGGGTTTTTACAGATACTTGTCAGCAATAAAATTGGTAAAGGTGAGATTGATCAGCTTATAGAAAGAGCTATTAAAAATAATCTTATTCCAAACGACTCTTTTTCAAAAAATATTTTCAAAGGCATAAACTCAATACTTATGGAAATACGACAGAAATCAGGAGATCCTCATCCGAAAAAAGAATATGCAAATGAAAAGACTGCAATACTAGTTATGAATTTATTCATGGTATTTATTCAACATGCTTTGACTCATGAAAGAGAAGATTGATCAAATTCAATTTTTTAATAGCATCACAGAAAATGTTAAACAAAGCCTAACTGTATATTACTTCAAGTGCTCGTGGTTGACGGGTTTCAGCGGTGCAACTTAAAATTATTATTTCGGCAGACTTGTCTGTCTTTAAGAAAAAATTAATTAGTAAAATCATTATGTTAAAACAAATCAATGAAGAATATTTTATTTCAATAGACTTCGTTCATGTTATTGAAGAAGGTAAAGAATATTTAAAAAAAGATTATGATATTCTTCTTTTCAATAAGAAAAATGAATTTAGTGATGTTGATAGAATATCAATTTATTTAATAGAACAGGACAGAAAATGGATAGTAAGTAAACATTTATCAATAAATAGTAAGC
>Ga0224525_1000277_pt1 | contig 24831 bp, 26 predicted proteins | sample CFST100metaG_FD_179874 | JGI IMG/M metagenome (GOLD analysis project Ga0224525, IMG submission 179874) | Peat soil microbial communities from Stordalen Mire, Sweden - C.F.S.T100 | ecosystem: Environmental > Terrestrial > Soil > Wetlands > Peat | place: Sweden: Norrbotten County, Stordalen Mire...
CGCAGACGCCATCGAAAAAAGAAAAAGAACTTTGATTCTCACAACTCAAGGAAAAATGACAGTTCTTCTGAACAAGTTCTTGCCTTCCTTCATGGATAAAATGGTTTATGACCATATGGCAAAAGAGCCGGACTCACCGTTTAAATAGCTGGCGAGTTGGCAAGCTGATAAGCTGGCGAGTTGAAAAAATAGCGAAATAGCGAAAGGCGAAAATTTCGTCACGCGTCACGCGTTACGCGAAAAACAAATTCATAATTCATGATTAACCTCTCGGGTGATATTGTATAATCGTACTTCTGAGGTATTCACGATCAAGATGCGTATAGATTTCCGTGGTGGTGATTGATTCGTGACCGAGCATTTCCTGGACTGCCCGGAGATCGGCACCGCCTTCCACAAGATGGGTGGCAAAAGAGTGACGGAAGGTATGAGGACTGATGGTTTTCTTTAAGCCCGCCTTCATTGCAAGTTTTTTTATAATGGTAAAGATCATGACACGGGTCAGCCTGGCCCCCCTGCAGTTCAGAAAAAGAATATCCTCATATCCTTTTCTGACCTCCATGTGTGATCTAATGGTATCCATATAAATCCTGATATGTTTTTGGGCAATACTTCCCAGCGGGACTAAGCGTTCTTTGTCCCCTTTTCCTGTGACCCGTATAAATCCATCATTGAAAAAAAGATTGGATACCCGGATGTTCACCAGCTCGGAAACACGCAGCCCGCATCCATAAAGTGTTTCCAGGATGGCTTTGTTCCTTTCTCCTTCCGGTTTGCTCAGATCTATAGTATTGATCAGGGTATCGATCTCTTCAACGCTCAGGGTATTCGGAAGCTTACGCCCGATCTTTGGCGACTCCAGCATTTCTGTCGGGTCAATGGACGTAACATTTTCGAGCAAGAGATATTTGTAGAACCCTTTGATCCCCGAAATTACCCTCGCCTGTGTCCGGGCCGTCATCCCAAGACCGTTGATCCATTTTAAGAAATCCTGGAAATGATGTAACTCGATCTTTTCCGGTGACAGGTTCAGATTCGCGAAATCAAGGTAGTGGGCGAACTTGTGCACATCATGTATATAGGCATCAACAGAATTAACCGACAACGATTTTTCCAGTTGAAGATATGACTTGTAACCTTTGATAAAAGAAGACCAGTCTGACAAAGTGAGGAAATTTTTCAGGCAATGCTAAATTATGAAAAGATTTTGGTTTTTAATCTGAAAATGCATAATTTTGCAGTCCCAAAATAAAAAGAATATTTAAAATGGCGAAGAAGAGTAAAGATCAGAGGATTCAGGTTATAATGGAATGCACCGAACAAAAGACCAGCGGAGTACCAGGGATGTCGAGATACATCACTAAGAAAAACAAGAAGAACACTCCGGAGCGGTTGGAAATGAAAAAATACAACCCCTACCTGAAGAAAGTTACCGTTCATAAAGAAATCAAATAAAGAAGATATACCATGGCAAAGAAAGTTGTTGCAACATTTCAGACCAGCGGCGGTAAGGATTTTACCAAAGTGATCCGTATGGCAAAATCCGGTAAGACCGGCGCTTACGTTTTCAAAGAAAACATTGTTCCCAATGATGCGGTTAAAGAATTTTTGGCCACAGCCAATAAATAAATCCTTAACCGGTCAGCGTGAAAAAGCTTTTTTCCTGTGAAAAAAGCTTTTTTTATAAATAGTCAATTGAACAGAATCCTCTCCAATGGGCATTTTTTCGAAGTTTTCAAAAGATAAAAAGGAAACCCTGGATAAAGGCCTTGAAAAGACCAAAACCAGCATTTTCACAAAGCTTTCCAAAGCTGTTGCGGGTAAATCGCGCGTGGATGAGGATGTCCTGGACCGGTTGGAAGAGACCCTGGTTACCTCCGACGTAGGAGTAGAAACTACCCTCAAGATCATCGAACGGCTGCAATCCAGGGTTGCAAAAGAAAAATACATCAGCACCAACGAATTGAATTCCTTGCTGAAGGATGAGATCGCACGACTCCTTCAGGAAAATAATGCGGAAGATGCCGATGAATTCAGCATTCCCATTGATGCAAACCCTTATGTTATTATGGTTGTGGGGGTAAATGGAGTAGGCAAGACCACCACCATCGGGAAGCTGGCATATAACTTCCGGAAAGTTGGTAAAACAGTTCTGCTCGGCGCTGCTGATACCTTTCGGGCTGCAGCCATCGACCAACTGAAAATATGGGCACAGCGAGCCGACGTTCCTATCATTACCCAGAATATGGGCTCTGATCCTGCATCTGTTGCTTATGATACCGTTAAAGCTGCCATCGCGCGGAATATCGATGTCGTGATCATTGATACTGCAGGAAGGCTGCACAACAAAGTCAACCTGATGAACGAACTTTCAAAGATCCGGAATGTCATACAGAAGCTGATCCCCCAGGCCCCACATGAAGTACTCCTGATCCTGGATGCATCAACCGGACAAAATGCCATCGAACAAGCCCGAAAATTCATGGCTGCCACCGAAGTAAACGCAATCGCACTCACAAAACTCGACGGAACAGCAAAAGGAGGCGTGGTCATCGGAATATCCGATCAATTCAAGATTCCTGTGAAATACATCGGGATCGGGGAAAAAATGGAGGATCTTCAGTTGTTCAACCGGGTTGAGTTTGTCGATAGCCTCTTTACCTAATTTTTCTTTCCTTGAAGACGAAACACATCCTCCATAAAATCGGAATTGTTTCTCTGGGATGCGCCAAGAACTTGGTGGATACAGAGGTTCTGATGAAACAACTTGACGCTTCTTCCTTTCAGATCATCCTGGATCCATTGGATAAGGATAAGATCGATACTGCAATTATCAACACCTGTGGCTTTATCCTCGATGCCAAGAATGAATCTATTGAAACGATCCTGCAGTTTGTAAAGGCTAAAACGGATGGCCGCCTGCAATCCCTCTTCGTGATGGGTTGTCTTTCCGAGCGCTATCGGGAACAACTGGCAAAGGAATTACCCGAAGTAGATGCATTTTTTGGTGTCAATGAACTGAGCCGGATCGTAAAAAGGGTAGGAGGTAAGTTCAGGAAGGACTTGCTCGGCGAACGTATATTGGCAACACCATCTCATTATGCCTATTTGAAAATCGCTGAAGGATGCGACCGGCATTGTTCCTTCTGTTCTATACCCGCCATCCGGGGAAAACATATTTCAAGGCCGATGGATGAGATCATCCGGGAAGCTGCGATCCTTGCAGGAAATGGAGTGAAGGAGATCAACGTCATTTCGCAGGATACAACTTACTACGGCCTGGATCTTTATAAAAAGAGAATGTTACCGGAACTTCTTGAACAGCTTGCAGAAATTCCGGGACTGGAATGGATACGTCTTCATTACACCTATCCCGACGGCTTTCCGGTGGAAGTGCTTGAAGTGATCAAACGCAATGACAACATCTGCAAATACATTGATATTCCCCTTCAGCATATCAATTCCAGAATTTTAAAATCGATGAACAGAGGAATAGGTAAACAAGAAACCCTTGAACTTGTATCATTGATCCGTGAACAATTACCTGAGGGAGTCATCCGTACAACCCTGATTACAGGATATCCCGGAGAGACAAAGAAGGATTTCGGTGAATTGAAGGAATTCATTAGTCACTGCCGTTTCAACCGGCTGGGCGTATTCACTTATTCCCATGAGGAAGGAACCGGTGCCTATTCCCTGAAAAATACGGTTCCTGACAAAATAAAACAGGAAAGGGCCGCAATTCTGATGGAGATGCAACAGAACATTTCACTTATGCTAAATACCGAAAGAGTAGGCAGTACAATGAAGATCATGATCGACAGGGAGGAAGAAGAGTACTATATCGGCCGCACCGAATTTGATTCTCCGGAGATTGACAATGAAGTTCTGATACCGAAAGAAAGAAATAACCTGGAAATTGGCTGTTTTTACCAGGCCCGGATCACTACTGCAGATAATTTTGACCTTTATGCAGAAATAGAGGATTGATTTGAATTGGAAGTTATTTTTATTATTTTTGCCAAAACCAAAAAATTGAAGTTATGAAACATATTGCATTTTTTCTCTCAGTATTGATGATTGCACCGGTTTTTCTTTTTTCACAAGGAACTACACAGAAAAACGATACCCTTAACCGCATGAATACCCAAGGCCAGAAATCAGGATATTGGGAAGAACAACAGGCGGATCAGATTGCAAAAGGCTATTATGTGAACAATGACAGAACCGGATGCTGGGTCACACAGCTGGCCAATAACATCCTTGTCAGAATTGACAATTACGCCAATGGCAGGAAAGACGGGATCTCGATCACATTCGACCGCAGGAACCGTATCCTCGGACAGGAATATTATAAAAACGGTCTCCTGGATGGGGTTTCAGTCAATTACAGCAATTACAATGAATTCCCCCTTACCGAGATCTACTATTCCAAAGGAAAGAAAAACGGAAGCTCAAAGATCTATTACGATAACGGAAAAATACAGGAAGAGGCTACTTTCAAGGATGAAGCAAAGGACGGAATCGCACGTTGGTATAATAGAGCAGGCAAGGTGATGGCCGAATACAACTATGTCAATGGCATGTTCGAAGGTATCCAGAAGACCTTCTATGAAAATGACACCTTGCAATCGGTTGCCAACTATTCCAATAATAACTATTCCGGTGCCTTTAAGGAATTTTACCGTAACGGGAAACCTAAGGCGACAGGCCAATACGTCAACGGTTTGAAAGAAGGCGAATGGATAGAATATGATGAAACCGGAAAAGCTGTCAAGAAGATCAAATTCAAGAATGGCGTCGGCAAATAATTTCCCTGTTTTCTCAGTCAATCATGCGCAAAATCCATAATCCCTTTAGGGAGAGGAAAGGGTATCATTGCTTCGGTTGTTCTCCCGATCATTTATCCGGACTTCAGATGTCTTTTTACGAAGAGGGTGATGAGATCATCTCCACCTGGGAGCCGAAACCCCAATTTGAGGGATATCATGGAGTGCTTCATGGTGGGATCCAAGCTGCCATAATGGATGAAATCTCCAGCTGGGTCGTTTATGTGAAGATCAAGGTAGCTGGGGTGACTTCTTCCATGAATGTTCGTTACCATAAACCTATTTATATGGCAGGAGGCGCAATCATGATCCGTTCAAAAGTACTCCGGATGCGTAGAAACCTTGCCGATATCCAGGTCGGAATTTATAATAAGGAAGATGAACTCTGCGCAGAGGCGATGATCACCTATTTTACATTTTCTGAGAAAAAATCGAAAGAATCATTCTTTTATCCGGGCGAAGAAGCTTTCTTCAAAGAATGATCAGAGTTGATCAGTAAGTAACTGGAAGAATTCCGGCCAGTCAAGATTTCCGTCATTATCTCCCATACGAATGATTATAATTTGTTTTTTGGGACAGACAAAAATGAATTGCCCCATGATTCCTTTTGCAAAAAAACTACCGTTGTTCATGACCCGCCACAAATAAGTGTAAGGATAACCTTGTGAATCCTTTGAATCATTCCGAATTGTCAGGGTCTCTTTAACCCAGTTTGCAGGTACAACCTGATGCCCGTCTGTAACGCCTTCTTTAAGATAGAGCTGTCCGAAAAGGGCAAAATCCTCCGGTACTGCATTGATACAGCAAAACGCTTTGGTTTCCCGGGATTTTTTGCTGTCAACACTCCAGGTGGCGGGGTGCATGGCTCCCATCGGTTTCCATATCTTCTCTTCAAAATATTCGGATAACCTTTTTCCGGTAGCCTTTTCCAGCACCATGCCCAGGATCTGCACATTACCGCTATTGTACTCATATAAGGATCCGGGCGTATGGATCACTTTCAACTTCCGGGTATATCTTCTCAGATTTAACCCGTAATAAAACTTGGCAGCCTCCCCGAATGGGTTTTTATAACCTTCATTGAATTTAATGCCTGAACGCATGGTAAGCAGGTCTTCCAGGGTGACTTTATGAAATCCGGGATCCTTCATTTCAGGAAGATAATCTGTAACAGGTTGGCGGATGTTACGGATGGTTCCTTCCGAAATGGCAATACCGATTAAAGCAGAAACAAAAGATTTGGAAACGGAAAAAGAAGGAATCACGGAATTCTTGTCATATCCTTTGAAGTATTTGTCATAGATAAGGGTATCATTTCTGAAAATGATAAATGCAAGCGTTTTATGCTCAGCAAGAAATTGATTCAGGTTGCCGGAGCCCTCATCATCCCTGATCTTTTCAGGTGTATGAAGCGGTTTCTGAAGAAGAGATCGGGGTACTATATGAGGGTTAAGACTTGCCCGTATCGTATCTGCAGGAAATTTTTTAAAATCGCTTACATCGGCATAATTCCAGTAAACATAACGGGCTATATGGCACGAAGTAAAGGACAGGCAGAATAATAAAAATATCAGGAAGATGATCCTTTTAATGTGCGATACCATTCTTGATCACATAATCTTTTCTGACTGATCTGCTTTTGTAGTTGTATTTCTGGTTGTACCTGCTTTTATTCTTTTTGGGGTTGTACCCCTTGTACGTATTGTTTCCTTTACAGACAGCTTCTCTTGAATGAGCTAAACAGGAGGGAAATACCAGTGAAATAAGAAAAATAAGTGTAAGAAAAATCCACCTTGGTCGGATCAGTTTCATAGGTTGAATCAGGTATAAAAGGTCCGTAAAATTATCATTATTATTTATAACGAGCAAAAATTTTTATACTTTTGTAACAGTATTATCAAAGCATAGTAAACTACATTGGTATATTTTTCGTCCTACTCAAAAACATTCAAAAAAATGAAAAAGATTTCTTTATTCCTATTTACACTGGTTCTATCGGTTTTAGCAAGTAACATCCTTGTCCAGGCACAAAATAATACAACAGCCAGGCAGGTTATCATTGCCAATGGTGGGAAATTAGAAAATGTGCCGCCCTATTCAGATTATGTCACCGTTGAATCCTATAATCTTTCAACATTGGCAGTAAATGTGTTTAATACGATCTATACCCAGAGCGTTCAGGATGTCCTGATCAATAATAATCATGCCTATGTCACAGCCCAGGATTCTGTCGTAATGTATAACATTGATAATTACCAGAGGTTAGCAGCCGTCAGAGATTCCGGGGTGAATAAAATGGCACTTTACAATGATAAACTGATTGTCACAAAGAAATATCCAATTGGCCGTTTCCGTGTTGAAGTGCTGGATGCCAACGATCTTGGATTAATGGCTTTTGTTGACGGGATTCCCGGCGATTGCGAGGGTGTTGTTGTATACGGCAATCACGCCTTTGTGGCTGTCGATAGCGGATCCGCTGGAGCCAATGGAAACCTTGCTATCATCAATACAATCAACTGGCAGTTGGACACCATTGTTAATTTTGGACCATCTGCCATCGGCATCTATAATGTTTATTCATATGGCGGATATATCTATTGTGTTAACAGAACACCTTATGGAGGTGGAGATATTGGAAGTATAACCCAATTCAACCCTGCAACAGGCAATTTTGTGACCAACGTTATGGCTGTAAATATAGGCGCAGGAATTGGGATCGGCGGAAACCTGCTTTATCTTGGAATAAACAAGGGTATCGGCTCTTACAACCTCAATACACAAGCCATCGCTGATACCACGATCATTAATTATTTCGGATCGATCCCCAATATTGAAATTCATTCGGCTGCCCTGGATTATATCAACGATAAATTTTACACCAATTTAGGGAACCGCACTTCATTCGCCGTTGGTGTGGTGTTTTCACTGGCAGGGGATTCTCTGACTTCCTATGCAACAGGGCTTAACCCTGATGCATGTGCCATCGATTTCAGAACTCCGACCGGTGTCGCCAATCAAGGATCATCACAGAATGCCATCTCATTCTATCCGAATCCGGTTAATGATTTCATCGGCATTAACCAGAACTCCACTGCAACACTGAAAGAAATTAAAATTCTTGACCTGACAGGCCGGACAATCGATACAAAATCTGTTCAAAAAGGTGAGAATAACATCAGGATCAGCGTTTCGGATTATCCCTCCGGCGTTTACCTGATCTCTTTCACGACCGACCAGGGAACTAAGGTCAGGAAGTTTATCAAGAGATAGCAGGATTCATTATTTATGCGGTAAAGTTTCTGCAGATTGTTTTTTCAACGGATGAAAATCATCAAATCTGCCCTTTGCATTGGGGCGTCATTTCTCTGTTTTTCAATTTCTTGTAAGGCTCAGTTTCCACCGCCTGCCGGTCAGCCGGGATCAACTGCAATCTTTAAAGATAGTTCGGTATTCATTGGATGGGCTACAGGATGTAAAGTCAAAAGAGGCTATATCAATATTTCCGATACGAGCTTTACCTATCTTGGCGACAATAAAGCCAATTATGGAGCTGAAGGATCAGCCCTGGGAAAAGCAGATGATGCACCGGTCAGCCTTGGCGATGGGGGATATGCTGTCGTCACCTTTGACAAGCCAATAACAAACGGACCTGGTTATGATTTTGCAGTCTTTGAAAATGGACTCAACGATTCCTTCCTTGAACTCGCTTTTGTAGAAGTCAGTTCCGATGGTGTCAATTTTTTCAGATTCCCTTCCATCTCCAATACACAAACAACTAAACAGGTTCCTACATTTGGTGCACTGGATGCAACGAAAATAGATAACCTGGCAGGGAAGTACAGGGTGCTGTATGGAACTCCATTCGATCTTGAAACTCTCGCCGGAATCCCTGGTCTGGATATCAACAGGGTCACGCATATTAAAATTATTGATGTTGTGGGCTGTATCCAGCCGGCCTTTGCAACATATGACTCGAAGGAAAATATTATAAATGATCCCTGGCCAACACCTTTTAATACTTGTGGTTTCGACCTCGATGCAGTAGGGGTTCTCCATTTTACATATTCAACGGAGGATCAGTCGGTATTTCTATATCCGAATCCCATAACCGATCATGTTACCATTAATATTTTATCCGGGACTGAATTTGATATAGCGATACACGATGTGTCGGGGAAATTGGTCTGGGAAAAGGGAAAGGTGAAAAACAATTCAACGATCGACTTAGGTTTTCTTAATACCGGAATCTATTTTTGTACCTTTACTTTTGAAAATGGAAATACGGAAGTAAGAAAGATAATCAGGCGCGGACCGGTTTAAGGAATTCAAATTACATATTTGGCAAGAAACACAACACATACCAGGGTTGTTTTTTTATTGTTTTTAAGTTTTCAGAGCTGTCTCCTTTTCTCCCAGAATCTGAAAGACACGATACACCTTTCCCAGGTTGAGGTCATAGGCAGTTTTACCCTGCGCAACGAAGGCTTTAAAAAAGTTCGTATCGATTCTAACATCCTGGTTCAATACCTGAGTGCCGACCTTTCAACCATCCTCTCACAATATTCAACTGTCTTTGTGAAATCTTATGGAAACGGAAGTTTGTCGACTCCTTCTTTTCGGGGAACCTCGGCAAATCATACCCAGGTTGAATGGAACGGGATCAGTATAAACTCACCCATGCTGGGACAGATGGACCTTTCCCAGGTACCGGTTTCCCAGTTTGAAAGCCTTGAAATATTTTATGGGGCCGCAACCGTGGCTAAAACAAGCGGAGCCTTTGGCGGCATCATCAACCTCGTCAGCAATCCCGATTGGAATAATCGTATCGATTTAATGCTGGCGCAAACCTTCGCAAGTTTCAACAACTATACAACCAACGCCAGCCTGGCATTTGGAAACAATAATGTCCAGTCGGTCACGAAGTTCAATTATTCCAATGCATTGAATAACTTTCCTTACAATAACGACCAGACAAAAACAAGGGAAAAACTGATCAATGGAGTTTATGTACTGGGAGGAATCACACAGGAAACTTTTTTCCGGCTATCAAAGAAGGATATTTTAACAACCCGGATCTGGTACAGTGATAACAATCACCAGATACCACCAATTACGACCAATACATCCAATGTTCATAAGGAGGATCAAAAAGACCAGGTACTCCGCAGCATGATTGAATGGAAAAGGTCGGGAGAAAAATATTTTCTTACCGTAAGGTCCTCACTCGTTGATCAGTTTATGAGGTACACCCTCGAAGATCAATCATGGAATCACCATTCCTATTCCTGGGCCGATCGTATACGAATGGTTTATTCAGGGATAAAGAATTTCATCATCAAACCGGGGATTGACTTCAATTCCGACTGGGTTATCTCGGATTCCTATAATGGAATGAAAACAAGGAAAACACTGGGAGCATTTTCTGAATTCAATTATGATCTGAAAAAAGTCCTTCAATTTTCCCTGGTTTTGCGACAGGATATGATCGACGGGAAATTTCTTCCGTTTGTTCCTGCCTTGGGAATGGAATATAAGCCTTTCAATAAAATTAACCTGACACTTTCGACCAACCTCTGCCGGAACTACAGGTTTCCTACGTTAAATGAACTATATTTTGAACGTTATGGAAATCCGGATCTGATACCAGAAACCGATTATGCTTTGGAAGGTGGTATTGTTTACAACTTCCGGAAAGAGGATGACAGTTTTTTTATCGAAATGGAACTGACTGGGTACTATTCAAAAATGATCAACCTCATCCTGTGGCAACCTGATTCTTCGGGAGACTTTACACCGGCGAATATCAGTGAAGTTCATGCCCGGGGACTGGAAACCGGCCTCAACCTGGCTTGGAGTTTAAACCGGTTCAGGTTTTCTTTCAACAGTACCTATAACTATTGCCGGTCGACCAGTGAAAAACTTACTTCTGCAGAAGATGATTCAAAAGGAAAACAACTGATCTACACCCCTGAACATACATTGAATTCAACCCTTACCATCAACAGAAGCGGATTTTACGGTTCCTATGTTTTTTCTTACATCAGTGAACGGTTTACCAGTACAGATAACATCTCTTATATGCCTGGTTATTATCTTTCCAATATTATTTTGGGGAAAAATTTTCATTTGAAAAAAATTATACTATCTTTACAGTGGCATTTGAATAATCTGTTTGATCTCGATTACCAGTCAATTGCGAACCGGCCTATGCCTGGACGTAATTATATGTTGACCGTGAAATTTAATTTCAGAAAGTAAAAGCATAAAGGGATATTCTTGCTTTCTTAAACATTTACCAGGTGATATTGAATAAAAACAACATTTTTACCTTTTCGAAATTAATCTCTTCTTTTCTTCTTATAACTGCAGTACTTTCATGTAGTAAGAGTCCGATACGTGAAGATACTACAGTAAGTCCACCCCCGATAAACAATTCCTATCAGAATGGGATTTTTGTTGTAAATGAAGGAAACTTCGACTGGGGAAATGCTTCCATCACATTCATCAATCAGAAAGATAGTGTTGAACAGGACATTTTTAAGATGCATAATGACCGCAGTCTCGGGGATGTGGCAGAAAGCATGAAAGCCTTTAATGGTAAAGGTTTTATCATTGTGAACAATTCGAATAAAATCGAGGTCGTTTCACTGAAGGATTTTACCTCGGTCAAATCCATCACCGGGTTCAATTCACCCCGTTTTATGGCTATCGTCGATTCGACAAAAGCATATGTGACCAATATGCAAAGGAATATAACCGTCATCGACCTGCCTACTCTGAGCATTAAAAAATCAATCTCTACAATAGGTTGGACAGAATCACTCATCCTGTTTAATAATTACCTGTTCGTTTCTTCTATCGGCATTGAGAATGAAGCAAGTTCACAGCGAAATGCAAGGATCCTGGTCATTGACATTAAGTCAGACCAGATCGTGGATAGCATTAAAACCGGCAAGGAACCCATAGGCATGGTGATGGATAAGAAAGAAAAAATCTGGGTACTCTGTACCGGTGGCTACGATCATTTTGAACCTCCGACGCTAGTACGGATCGATCCATCCCTACATGCCGTAGAAAAAACATTCAGCTTTCCCAATTCGAATGCTACACCTTCCAGGCTTTGTATAAATGCACAAAAGGATACCCTGTATTTCCTGAACAATGGTGTCTACCAGATGCCGGTCTCTTCAACAACAATTCCTTCCTCCCCTTTTATTCCGGCCAACGATCATCTTTTCTATGGTTTAGGTATCCAGCCAACGGATGGAAACATCTTTGTTTCCGATGCGAAGGATTATGTCCAAAATGGAGTTGTATATCAGTATGACCAGGTTACAGGTTCATTGCTAAATACATTCTCTGCCGGCAGGATTCCCGGATCTTTCTGTTTTACTTCGGAATCAAAGAAAAAGTAAACTTTTACACTTCATAAAATGAATGAGATCATTCATACCGATTGGATCGGTAATATGTCGTTTGATTCTAAAATCGATGGTTACCAAATCCATTTTGATGCAGAGGACCAATTTGGAGGGACACAACATGGGCCCCGGCCTAAACCTGTCGTACTTTCAGCACTTGCAGCCTGCACCGGAATGGATGTTGTTTCTATCCTTGGTAAAAAACAGGTAAAATTTACAGCATTCAGGATCAGTGTCAGCGGGGAGGTGACAGAGGAATTTCCAAAATATTACCAGAAAATTCATCTGGTTTACCTGGTTACAGGTCCCGGTTTTAAAGATAATGAGGAAATCAGGATCAAGGTGAACCGGTCTGTCAGGCTTTCAAGGGATAACTACTGTGCGGTTTCTGCAATGCTGAAGAATTCGTGTGAGATCACTGACGAGATCATTCTCCTGAATTCATAATCCGGTTTTCCGTAAGATCTCTTTAAATTCATTAAGGATCATTGCCGTTGCACCCCAAATGGTCGTTCCATCAATAAAAAAGGAAGGAGTAGAGAATTGAATACCGGCTACAGAAATTTCTTTATCCACTACGTTTTTTTCATCCAATAATTGTCTCACCGGGATCTCAATGATCTGTTCCACTTCCTTCGGCTGAGGATTGAATACAGGAGATTTATTAGTATAACCTACGAATGGCTGAACCAGATAATTACTTGGAGGGATATACAATTCGGTTAGATGTCCAATAATGGTTACCTCCGCCGGATTCATCCCGATCTCTTCATTGGTTTCACGTAAGGCGGTTTGCATAAGGTTTTCATCCGTTAATTCAAATTGTCCTCCCGGCAGGCTGATCTGTCCGCTATGAATGCCTTCATATGTTGGACGAAGAATGACCACAAAAGTAGGTTGGGCATTTTCCCTTCCTGGAAAAAGAAGAACTAACACACTGCTTTTTATGACCTGGTCCGACTGCCTGAATTCCATCATTTCCCTTACCCTCCGGTTGGATGTCATTCGCAATTGAATCTGCATCCCGGGTAGGGGTAGAGCAAGTTCGCGCGTCAGTTTATTGATGAATTCAGTAAAGGTCATTCGAGTCAATTAGATGTTAATATGTTGACAAAAATACGATTTGCGAACGGTAAAAATCTGTATTATTGTCAAAAATTTCCTGGAATTTATGGTAAGACATAAATCAAAACCGGCTGATAAAAGTGCGGATCTCCTCAATACATACAACGATCTGATTCTTTATAATGATGAAATCAATACTTTTGATTTTGTCATTGAATCGCTGATGGAAGTATGTGGCCATGACTTCGAACAAGCAGAACAATGCGCCCTGATTACCCACTATAAAGGCAGGTGTGCAGTTAAATCAGGAAGCTATGAGGAACTGAAAGGAATGTCGGAAGAACTGACCATACGCAGATTGACAGTTGCAGTGGAATGACCTTCTTTATTAATATCTGTGCATATTTCTTTTCTTTTTTTCAAAATCCCAATAAATAGTAATAGAACCTGCAATTAAAGTTATTCACAATTTGTTAATAACTTAGGTTTATAAGTTGTTTATAATACCCTGCTTGAAAAATTGCTTTTCCTGTTTCGGGAATAGTATATTTGATCCATCAAGTAAAAGATAAAAGGCCCGTTTTGGGAAAAGGAAAAGTGAAAGCAGAAACCCGCAAGGGAGACAGCACTCGCGGATCCGGCCTGGAGGAAGCAGATTCCGCAAGAGTAAGCTGAGACCAGGAGTAATTTCAAAAAGGGGAAACCGGAAGGAAGAAGCCGCAAGGATTCTGAGAGACGGTAACCGGGAAGAAAAGATGGGGGAGACCCTGACTAAGTAAACCAGCCATAATAACGGTAGCTTGACGCATCTGGTGACCACGGTTGCCAGAATGTCGGATGGGGGTCTTTTCGAATAGATAAGATCCCCATCTCGTTTTTATTTAACCTGTTTAACAAGCATAAAAAAGCCTCCGGATGGGAGGCTTTTCTGTTAAGCGAAAGTTAAATTGTATTTTCAAATCGGGGGTGAGTTCCTGTTACATCAGGAGTTGGCGCTTCGACCTTGATTATATGTGCTGGTTTGAGCGACAAACAGTTTATTGGAATAGGGTAAAATAAATCCGGCAGAAGTTGGAATTGTTGTAGTAATCGTTAATGTGACTGCGGAGGAGCCGCCATTAGTATCAAAAATTGTGAATACCCATGTTTCATTACCTGGAGATCCCATTGCGACTGTATGAAAGTCGTATGTAAAACTTGCAGCGCTAAAGGAAGAATCTTTCGCTGTACTGGTTTTCCCCTGAAAAGTGCGTTTTGCAATTAAACGGTTGAGTTTCCCGTCACCTGCAGTGGCATTGATACCAAATAACAAAGGGGTAGTGATCTGTACAGTTTGATCTGATGAAATATAACCAGCGTCGGTAATGAAATGAATGGTGGGCCCGGTTACGGATTTCGAACTTGATTTATTGCAGGACATAAGAAATGTCGCACCAACAAGGATAATTGAAAGAATAAGATATGATATTTTTTTCATGTAAAAAAATTTGAGCGTTAAAAATCCTTATTCAGAATAATCATGCGTATTGCAAATATAAGAAATAATTAAATTTGTACAACTAAAGAATAAAAGGAATCAGGGCTTTCCGGTCGGCCGGATAATCCGGGAATGTCGCCTGGTACCATTTATGATGATGCAATGCCCTGGGCATCAGGTTGACCAGTGTCCATATGGCGAAAGCCAGTCCGGGTAAACTCCAGGTCATTAACGCAAACCCGGTCCATTCAATGATCTCACTAAAATGGTTCGGGCAGGAGATATAATGGAAAAATCCTCCATATGGGATTTTATAGCCTGTTTCACCAGGCTTTCTCAAGTGGATTAAAATATTGTCGGTCTGCCAGTTGATGACCAAACCTGAACAGAACATCAGGAACCCTGCGATAAAACGGGGATCATATAACCACGATAGCGCATATTGTTCCGATAGTGATCCTAAGTAATACCCGTTGATGTAACCATTCATGAGGTTAAAACAGAAGGCCAGGAGCACAATGGTGACCGGCATTTTTTTCCCTTTGGTACGTAACCGGAAAGGAAAGATCAGTGTGCGGTTCGTGTAATGAATTATCCAGAAAGAGAAGAAAATCCATGGAAGCAGGTTGTGGTGGTTCGTTCCGAAGAGGAAAAAACCTGCAAAGAAGAACAATGCCGGGGATTCCATAATGATCCATCCGGCTTTATTATTGATCAATGGACCCCAGGAAGTGGTAGTATGCCGGCCATAAGGCGCTACAATCTTCAGTACCAGCGGAAATATCAGGATGGCAATGGCGATCCACACATAAACAAGTAAATAAAAGTTAGTTGAACTGATCATTCTTTTAAGTATTAGTTAAGATATCCATTCATGTCGAACCAGTTCATTATATCCTGCACAGTCTCCTCCATTCTTCTCGGTCTGAAACCCAGTTCCCTTGAAGCCTTCTCATAGCTGATTTGCTTGCTGCTTTTGATAATGATCTTCAGGGATTCACATGTATATAAAGGTGTTCTTCCGCTGATTCTGCTGTATAATGTGATAAACGGAAGTCCTATCCAGGCAATCCAGAACGGCATCACCGTCCGGACAATCTTTTTGCCGGTATGTTTTTCGATGAACCGGGCAACCTCGGGTAAACTGTGCCAATGACCGGCCAACAGGTACTTTTCGCCTTTTCTTCCCTTGTCGATCGATTGGATTGCGGCCTGAACGATATCCCTTACATCTACCCAATTGTACCCGCCGGGAACAAGTGCCGGTATCTGGTGGTGATAAAGTTGAAGAAGCGCTTTCCCCATGAGCGATGGCTCATAATCCATCGGTCCCACAATTGCGGTAGGACTCAATACGAATGCGTCCAGTCCATCTTTTGCGGCATTCATCACGATCCGTTCGCCATCTGCTTTTGACCGGTCATAAGCAAAAGCCTCTTCTTCGACCAGGGGCCTTGCTTCATCAAGGACCTGGTCATGGGGTTCCTGGCGGAAGGCATGGATCGAACTGAAATGAATGAACCGTTTAACACCGAATTCTTTTGAGAGTTCGATCATAAACCGGGTTCCTTCAGTATTGATCGCACGTATGGACCCGTGGGAATCCCCGGTGATCGATATTTTAGCAGCCAGGTGAAAAACGATCTCTGCTCCTTCCAGGAAGGGTACGAGCGATGCTTTATTGAGCAGGTCTCCGTTGAAAATTTTAACATTCAGTTTTTCAAGCCCTTTGGCGTTTTTATGCACCAACGCCCGCACCTCATGCCCAAGGTCTATCAGTTCCTTGCATAAATTTACACCTACATGCCCGTTTGCACCTGTGATTGCGATTATCATGTCTGTTTCTTTAGGAGAGAGGCGCAAAGGTAATAAGATTTGAAAAACAGGAAGAAGAAAGTGAAGAACCGGGTGAATTAAGCAGAAAGCTGCTCATGGAATGGTTTGGCGTTCAGGATGTTTTGCACCGGTCTGAATTCAGTTCGAATGATCTCCCAGCGGTCAGGATATTCACAAAAAAGGAAAAGGATCTTCTGCTTGTGTTTTTTTAATGCGTCTGTGATGGCAGGAGGGGTAACCGGAGTGGGGAATTCATGGCCGATATTGGCGCCTGTCAACAGCATATTCTTTGATTTCACATGCGAGGCAGCATTTTCCAGTTTATCCAGCAGTAAAAAAGTTTTATTGTATTTAACCGGAACGTCCCCGATGGGTCCGGAAATAGTTTCTCTTTGATGGGGTTCTTTTTTTTCATCCATGACAAGATGAATATCAGCAATCATAACATCGCCTGTGGTTCCTTCCAGGTTCATGGTTTCGGCATAACGAGCGGCTTGGACGATGAACGGTTTCAGGTTGCCGATATCTCCGGTGTACTCTCTGATCTTTTTTATTGCACCTTCAGAGAGCCTGTATATGACATCATTGCTTTTGGTTAAATCAGTAAGATAGCTGTTGCTCAACCGGATCAGCCCTTCTTTGTATTTCTCCCGTGTGATCTCCAATTCATCCCGCAAGATATTCCTTTCTTTGATCATGGCCCGGGTATTCTCATTTATGGTTGCGAACAGATCTTTATCACTCCGGTTATTTTGCATGAATGTAAGAATTGAATTTCTCAGGATATGGCCAATGATCGTCTTGTTTTCTGTTGAAAGTATCTTATTCGGATTGATGGTCCCGAAATTACTCAGGTCCTGGTTGAAATAGATAAAAAAAAGATCGTTTTTCGCATCAAATGAGTTTTGTATTCTTATTATTAATATACTGTTATTTAATTCATTGAATATCTCTAGTTGAACTTTTACTTTAGGCTCTATTTCAAAAGGTAAATCTTCCTTTCTTAACCATGTATAGGGGGCATTGTCAGATCGTAATCGGCTGAATATGGAGGGCGAATCCGACACCTGGAAGGATTCCTGTATATATCCTCCGTCTTCCTTCCGTATCAGTTCAGAAGTAATACCGGCAGAATCAGGGGAATAATATACCGCAATCACCTTTTCGATACCGGGAAGAAGGGATGGCAATAATTGAAGGATGAAAAGAACCGGTTTTTCAGAGAAAGAAAACACTCTTTTCATTTTCTTTATGAATTTATGCTGTTGATACAAATCTTCATGGGGTGTTCAAATGACGGGCATTCTGAGAGCTTGTCAACATCCATGACACTGAATCGGATACAAAGATAAGCTTAATTTTTAGCTTAAGCAAATTTTAGCTTAATTATTTTCTTAAAAATATTAAGTTTTCATTTAGGTTCATTTTTCACCGGAAGATTAAGTATAAGATTTCATTTAATTCACTTGTTATTAGAGTATTATTACTATATATTTGTTCGGGAATAAAATATTTTACTTAATTAACCACGCAACTAAAATTCTTTTCGCTTAATAATATTAAGTATGGCAGAATTTGATTATTATTCAGTAATGCAAAAAAGGATCGAATATTTTGCGAGGAAATACGATCCATATAATAGGTTATCTATTAAGAAAGAAAACATACCTGTGAAAACCGTGGAGCAAAAGCCCAGGAAGATACGTCATAAAATTTCTGCTGGATATACCCATATCATTTCTATTTTATTTTGATGATTTTTACAATATATTTGTAAAAAAAACATCCAGCTATGAAAACATTAAAGAAAATCTTTCTTGCTATTATTATCTTCATTTTACTCCTTGTAATCGTTGCTTTCTTCCTTCCGATGACTTATCATGTGGAAAGAAGCACGGTGATGAAAGGTGATAAAGCCGTTATCTATGATCTTACGAGTAACCTTAGCAAATGGGACCTCTGGACGCCCTGGACAAAAAAAACAGATTCTACAGGGGTATTTGAACTTGTTGGTCCTGATGGACAAGTCGGGACACTGAGAAAATGGGATGGAAAGGTCATTGGGAACGGACAAATGACACTGACCCAGCTTGTTCCCGGTGAACTGGTGGCCTACGACCTGTCCTTTCAGAAAGGAAAATATAACTCTAAAGGCAAGTTGATCATCGAGGCCATCGGAGACTCAACCAAGGTCTCTTGGACTGATGAGGGAAACCTCGGATATAACCCGATTTCGCGTTACATGGGCCTTTTCATGACAAAGATGATGGCCCCTGAATTTGATAAAGGATTGGCTAAGTTGAAAAAAGTTGTGGAAGAGCGGAAGGATTGGCCTAAGATCATTGAGAAACAGATGCCAGAGCAAACCGTATTACTCATCAGGGATAGTGCCGGGCCCAAAACTTATGCCCAGGTCCTGGGAAAAGGATACGGAGAGATCATGCAGTTTGCAAAAGCCAACAAACTTCAATGCAAGGGACATCCTTTTGCCATCTATCTTAAATATGATACTGTTACCATGTTTTCTGTTATGGACATGGGAATTCCTGTCGAGAAAGCAGAAAAAGGAAAAGGACGCGTGCGGGTTGAAACAATCCCTTCCGGAAATGCAGTCGTAGCATACTATTTCGGTCCGTACGAAAAAACAGGTCTCACGTACAATGCACTCCACCAGTATTGTAAGGAAGGCGGCAAAGTGATCACCGGCGGACCCTGGGAAATCTATGTGACCGATCCTATGACGGAGAAAGACCCGATGAAAGTTGAGACGGATATCGTATTTCCTGTAAAATAAGGAAATTCAGCCTTATATCGAAATCTTAAGTTCATCCCATAATTAAACATTCCATGTTTCTCCGATTTCTATTGCTGCAAATTAAAACGGCAACCCGTTCGCCGATGTGGCAAAAGAACCTGGCACTGAACCTGGTGATCGGGTTTTTCCTGCTGCTCTTCGCCGTTTACCTCCTGATGTTGGGTTTGCTTATCAATCAGATCATGAATGAGCTGCTCCCACGCCAGGACCACTTCCGTTTGTTTAATAGTATCCTTATATACTACTTCCTGGCCGATCTTCTCATCCGTTTCCTGATACAGTCACTACCGATGCTAACCATCGAATCATTCCTCCATTTACCCGTACGAAAGGGCACGATCATCCGGTACATGATCGGCCGGACATTGTTTGATATATTTAATTTACTGCCGCTGTTTATCCTTGTTCCGGTTACATTTACAATTGTAATCCCGCATGAGGGGGGCCTGCATGCATTTCTTTGGATCGGTACATTGATCTTACTAATACTATCGAATAATTTTCTGGTCATATACCTGAAACGGCTTCTTGGATCGAAACCGGTTGTTGTGGGTGCGCTTGGCCTCGTGTTAATTTCATTGGTTGTTCTTGACCGGACAAACCTTATCTCCCTTTCAGGCATTTCTTCAAAGATCTTCGGTTATTTTACCCATCATCTGTTGTCAACCTTTTTACCGGTTGGATGGATGATTTTCACTTACCGGCTTCAATACAAATTCCTTTCGAAGCATTTATTCCCGGATGAAATGCAGAAGAAAAAGGTGGAGGAGATCCATGATCAGGCAGAAAGCCGGTTCCTGAAGTCAATGGGACTTACCGGTAGTATAATCTCACTCGAGTTCAAACTTTATTTCAGGAACAAGCGAACCAAAACGATCCTTTACATGGCGCCGGTTTTCCTTCTTTACGGTATGTACTTCTATCCGCAGAATCAAAATCAATACCAGGACGTGATACTATTGATTGTGGGTATATTCATGACCGGTGGAATGATGCTGAATTATGCAAATTATGCCTTTGGTTATGAAAGCAGCTATTTCGATGGACTGCTAACCAAGAACATCGACTTTAACCAATACATCTTTGTAAAATTCTATATTGCCGTGCTGATCAGTACCCTCTGTTTTATCCTTACAATCCCTTACGTTTTTTATGGATTTAAGATCCTGCTGATCAATGCCGCCATGTACCTATACAACATTGGCGTACTCTCATTCGTATTACTTTACTTTGCCACCTTTAACAAAAAAAGGATCGATCTGAGCAGGGGAGGTGCGTTCAATTACCAGGGATTCGGAGCTATGAACTGGCTGGCCCTGATCCCGGCATTTATTCTGCCTTTACTGGTTTATCTTCCTTTCAGGATATCGGGACATCCCTATATGGGAATCGCATTCACGGGATTACTGGGAATTAGCGGCCTTTTCTTCTCGAGATTCTTCATCCAGCTGATCACAAAGAGTTTTTATCGACGGAAATACATCATGGCAGCGAGTTTCAGGGAAAAATGATAGAAGTTATAAAGTTCATAAAGTTATAAAGTCGTATTCTGATGATTGAGATTAGGAACCTTACGAAAATTTACGGGAAGCAAACCGTTTTGAATATTCCGGAACTGAAGATCGGCAAAGGAGAGAGTTTCGGTTTGGTAGGCAACAATGGGGCAGGTAAAACCACAATGTTTCGTTGCGTGCTGGACCTGATCAGGCCGAATACGGGAATTGTGCTTTCAAAGAACAACAATGTTGCAACCACAGAAACCTGGAAGCATTACACGGGATCATATCTTGATGATGGTTTCCTGATCGATTTTTTAACTCCGGAAGAGTATTTCCGTTTTATAGCCGATATTTACAGACTATCATCAGGCGATCTAGAAGCATTTTATCACGAATTTGACGATTTTTTCAACAACGAAATTTTGGGTAAACGGAAGCTTATCCGGAATCTGTCAAGCGGGAACCGCCAGAAAATAGGGATCGCTGCAGCATTGATGCCAAAACCGGAAATCCTGGTGTTGGATGAACCTTTTAACAACCTGGATCCGAGTACACAGATTCGCCTAAAATCGATTTTAAAATCCTGGCAAAAAGAAAAAGAAATTACCATGTTGATCTCAAGTCACGATCTGAATCATATTACGGAAGTCTGCAACCGGATTGTGATTCTCCACGAGGGTATCATGGTCCAGGATCTGGTGACAAATCCGAATACACTTAAGGTGCTGGAGGAGTACTTTGCCGTGAAGGGGTAACTAACCTGTCTTTTTTAAGAGTAATTATAGAATTAAGTAATTATAGAATTATTCATTATTCATTTCTGCGATTTTTAATTACTAATTAAACGCAATAAAAGACCTCCTTGCATTTTTTTACTTGGTAGTTAATTCCCCATTTTTCTTATAAGATCTGATAATTTTATTATTATGGCCATTCGTATAATCAACCTCTCTTTTTAATTCACCAGTATCATAGTATGATTTCTCATAACCCCGGAGCAATCCATCAATATAATACATTTTTTTTTCCTTCTTAATTTTCCCATCTTCTGAAAAGTCCCAGAGTATTAAGTTTCCTCCTTGGTCTAATCTTCCTGTGCGAATTCCTTTTGATTCCAAGCCACCTGTTACAGAATATGTAAAAGATTCACCGAGCTCATTCGTTTCAAACCTTATCTGTCCATTATCATACCATGTTTTCACTATGTTGTAACCAAATTCATCTCCAATAAAGTGCTCATCCATTTCAATATTTCCTGAGGGGAAATAGCCTTTTTTATTTAAATGCTTATTGCGAACATAGTCGGTTTCTTCTTTAATCTGCCCATTAGGATGCCAAACCAAGAATTTACCATCTATTTGCCTTTCAACAGTAGTGATTAAGTACTTTTTATTCCCATTTGGGTAGTAATAAGTCAAAGTAATTTTTTCTGAACTTGGAATAAGATCAATTTTCCCATGTAATCTACCGTCTGGAAATAAACATTCGATAAAGGTTTCATCACCCTTTTCGATTGCTTTGTTTATTTGTCGAACAAACTCAAAATCAATCAAATCAAAGTCTTGAAAAGGAATTAAGGTAATATCTTCTAACTTTTCATAATTCACATTACTCCATACTCTACTATAGGCGTAGACTGGCATGGATTCATTTTTTATAGAGTTGATTAGATCAAGTGTACGACCTAAACCGAAAATTTGAAAAATATAATCTATATCCCATTCCTGAGTTTTTTCACCACTATCATTAAATACAAACAATGTTTGTTTCCCGTCACTATTTTGACTTCCAGAAATTGAAAACTTTTTTGCAACATGTGGATAGTTGTCTATTATTGGAATCAATTCAGGGTATTGGATTGTTATTGATTCTATGTCCGGAATGTCATCATTTTTAAGAAATAAAGAAGCTTCCGTATGCCATCGTCCACCTGGTACAATATTAGTTAAACAACCCTCATCAAATATTTTTCTACCGAGCCGATAAATTAATATCCTTTCAAGAAGTAAAGCGGCTTCCTCAGTTAAATTTTCACCAATTATTAAATGGCCTACATTTTTGCCTTCTTGTTGAATTTCTTTGATTATTTCAAGTTTATCTATATTGCTATGAATTTCTTCTTTTTCTTTCAGATGTTGGAATACTCTTTTACCTTTCCCTTTACCAATATAGAAGATTGAATTTGTTCTCGGATCAATAAGACAATACACATAATACTCATTCATCACATTCTGATTTATATATTTTGTTGAGTGCAGTAATTAATAAAAGCTAAAGCTCTTTAATTCAGTCTATTTAGGTTTGTTGTTTTTCTATATGAGAAAATTTCAGTATAAAAGAATAAATTTACAACTTTTATGTTATAATATTAAAAGTATTAACTTTGTCTTTATAAAGTTGAAGCAATTATGAAATCAATCGCCCCAAATAAACAAACATCTACAACTGAAATGTTATTCCCTGAGTTCTTCACAGGAAGCAACTATGCAGTTATGGAGCAGATTGTCAAATACAAACAGATTGTGGATATTTATGAGAGAACACAAATTGCATTAGGTCGTAAAGTTTCTTTCAAATCTGCCAATTGCTCCACTGATAAAGTTAAAATCAATTTGAATGTCATCGGAGCAACGAACCAAATTTAAATCCACTCAGGATTGGCACAATTTCATCAATAGCAATCCACCGGTAAACGGGCAGCAACTCTTAGAATTCCGGTATGCTTGTTACCGGGATATTGAAGTACTTCGTAAGAGGCCTTTACTTGTTTATGCCACTAAGTTTCTTGACAATATTCCAAATCTTCCCAATTTTATAGACCTTGATGATATTGATGGCTTTACTGATCTGGTTAGTTCTATCAAGGATGGAAACGAAGTTGACGTTCTTTTACATAGTCCTGGTGGAAGACCTGATGCAACTGAAAGAATTGTAAACATACTTCGTAGCAAGTTTGATAAAGTACATTTCCTAATTCCTCATTCTGCATATTCAGCTGCAACCATGTTAGCTCTTTCAGGGAATTCTATTACCCTTCACCCAAGTGCGACATTAGGTCCGATCGATCCACAGATAAATGGTATTCCTGCAAGGTCAATAAAAAGAGGATTTGAAAGAGTAAAGGAAATATTGAAAAATGAAGGCCCAGAAGCATTACCTGCTTACATTCCCTTGATTGAGAAGTATTCACTTGATTTATTGGAATTATGCGATGATTCCGAGAAACTTTCAAAGGAACTGGTGACCAATTGGCTTACTAATTACATGTTTGCTGGACGTGCCGATGCAACAGCTTTAATTGAAGAGGTAGTTAATTATTTTTCTAATTACGATCAGCACTTACTTCATTCAAGACCTTTGCTCTATTCAAAGTTGAAAGGGTTTAATCTTTCGATTGAAATTGCATCGGGTGAGTTACAGGATTTACTTTGGGAATCATACATTCTCCTCAACAACTTCTTTGCTGCTACACCATTTGTAAAGATCTATGAAAATCTTTCCGGAATATCATGGGGTAAGCGGCATATGCAAATCAATTTTCCTCCTCAGTTAATACCTCCACAAAATCCACAAGCAGACGTTTCCTGAGTAAATGTATTAATTTCCCTTTCCAATTTCGTCATGCAACCTGCGAAGAAGATCTAATCTCTTTTCGGGGTTAGTTCCCCGCTGCTTGCAGCGTATTTAATATCTTTGTATGTATGAGCACAAGCGAATATATACACAAATCGCACAATGTTTCGGTACTGTTGTACCATTTTGTTTGTCCAGCAAAGTATCGAAGAGTTGTATTGAGTAAAGAAGTCGACATGACATTGAAAGATGTTTGTTTGGAGATCGAAAAGAGATACGAGGTTCATTTTCTTGAAATTGGGACAGACAAAAATCA
>Ga0224525_1000281_pt1 | contig 24579 bp, 25 predicted proteins | sample CFST100metaG_FD_179874 | JGI IMG/M metagenome (GOLD analysis project Ga0224525, IMG submission 179874) | Peat soil microbial communities from Stordalen Mire, Sweden - C.F.S.T100 | ecosystem: Environmental > Terrestrial > Soil > Wetlands > Peat | place: Sweden: Norrbotten County, Stordalen Mire...
AAAATATAGAATGGGGAATTGGGATTGTTTCTGAAAAGGTAATTGATAAAATAAATATTTTTGAAGCAACTAAATTGGCAATGAAAAAATCCATTAAAAATTTAAACCCAGATTTTTTAATTTTAGACGGAAATTTTATTTTAGATTTAGATTTGCCTCAAAAATCTGTAATCAAAGGAGACCAAAAAGTTATTTCTATTTCTGCGGCAAGTATAATTGCAAAAGTTACCAGAGATAGAATTATGAATAAATATCACAAAAAATTTCCTCAATATGGATTTGATAAACACAAAGGATACGGCACAAAATTGCATATGAAAATGATAGAGAAATTTGGAGCTTGTCCAATCCACAGAAAATCTTTTTCACCCATTAAAGAAATGTTATCAAACTAAAACGGAGACACTTCTTGCCACTGCGGAGTGTTAGATGGATTTATTATTTTTATTGTTTTTGAAATAGCGCAAGAATTTCCATCCTCATCAGTTGCAGTTAGAGATATATCTTTTGAACCATTTGATTGATATGTATGAGAAGGTTCTTTATCGGTGCTTGTATTATTGCTGGTGTCACCAAATTTCCAGCTATATACGCAATCAACTGTTTTGTTGTCTGTACCATAGCAAGTTGAGCTGTCTGTGAATTTGAAAGTGGCTTTGTTGTTAACTAAAGTGACAGGAGAACTTGGTGTGTAAGAAAAACTAGTCTGTGGCCAAGCGTGAGCTGTTGTTGTAAAAGATGCTCCATCTATCCAGCCAGAATCAAGTGCTGGAGTTTGGCTGTCCCAAACTTTTACACGCCAATAATATTGTGTATTGTAAGCTAATTGGTTGGGAGTAGGATTTGCTGAGATATTTATTGATTGGCTATTTTGAGGGGAGCTAAATTGAATCGACCCAGAATCATAAGTTATCGCATCACTAAAGTCGGCATTTTGGGAAACTTGAAATTCAAATCTTGATTCTTCACTGTATGCATCAATATATTTCCATTGGAAAAATACGTTGCTTTCGCAATAATTAAAAGATAATTCTGAATCATCTTCTGGAGGTGGTGATTGCAAAGGATTATCATTAATTGTTTTTACATCGGGTTTAGGATTTATTTCAGAAAAGAAAGTAGTAATTACTTTATAATTATTTGATTTTGGGCATCCGCCACCTTCTTGGCAATTAAAGCTTGCCCAACCAATTACTGCTTTGTTATATGCTGTGTCGGTGCTATCATCACTTCCGCCCCATGCCCAATTATGAAATTCGTAAAATCCATCAGAGTCAGGTGTTGAAGAAATTGCCAAAGGGTTCATTGTTAGAGGACTTGTTAATAGCTGGCCTAAATTTATCCAGCCATCCCAACCGCCTCTATCTGGATTTAATGCTCCGCTACAGCCAGAAGCAAAAACAGAACAGGCTCGAGCCCAGCCAGTAACACTATTATCTTGCGCGCCATCGCAAGTGCTTTGTCCATTTAAATTTACGCAAACAGAATGATATGGCAAAGCTGGATATCCTTTTGTGTATGAAGAATCATAATTGCCATCAAATTTTATCCATCCAATATTTTCTGACCAAGCATAACCAGAAAATGTGCCGTCATCATTTATATTTACTCCATAATCAAAATCACCTCCGCCACCAGGAATAATAGTACCAGCAGAGCCAGTAATTCCATTGCTATTAAAATTTATCCATCCAATATTTTCTGACCAAGCCCATCCATAAACATTGTTGCCACTAATAGTTTTTGCTGTAGTAACAGTAATTGTTGCTTGATTGCTTGTAATTCCTGTATCACTTGTAGCGGTTATTTGGGCTGTGCCTTCACTTAATGGTGTAACTAAACCATTTTCGTCAACAGAAGCAACTGCAGGATTATCTGAAGTCCATGTAAGAAATGTGGCAATTGGATTTCCAAATTGATCTGAAGTTGTTGCCGACAATTGTTGATTATCTCCGCCCACAGTTAAATCTGCTGTTGATGGTGATATAGTAATTGTTGAAAGAACAGGGGATTCGGGAATAATATCAATGGGATTTGTAGAATCTGTAGTAGTAAAACTTAACGAAGAGTTTGGCCAGCTGGTTCCTGCGCTATTTTTTGCTTTTGCTGAAAAATAATATTTGGTTCCTGGGTCTAATCCTGAAATATTTCCATTAAAACTTGTGGCACTTTGTGGTTGGGAAGGGCTATCTGGAGTAAAACTATTTTGCCAACTTGATGAATTTTGTCCGCCATCGGTTGTTCCCCAATAAATTGTAACATTTGGATTTTCTCCACCAGTTGAATTTATTTTTCCATTTAAAGTAGCGCTAGCATCACTTATATTCGTAGCATCACTCAAAGAAATATTTGGAGTATTTATAGTTTCTATTGATGCCGAACAATCACTTATTGCAACATCAATAGGTGTTTCTCCTACAGGATATGTCCCCAATATTGTTCCTGATGAACTAAGCTTTGTGATATTATTCGATTTTACATTGGCAACCCAAACATTCCCAGAAGCATCAATTGCAATACCCCAAGGTCCTTCCCCTACAGGATATGTCCCCAATATTGTTCCTGATGAGCTAAGCTTTGTGATAGTATTAGAAGAGGCATAAGAGGCATAATTAGTAACCCAAATATTCCCAGAAGCATCAATTGTAATATTCCAAGGTTTTTCTCCTACAGGATATGTCCCCAACACTGCTCCTGTCGAATTAAGTTTTGTAACAGTAGCAGAACTATTATTGGCAACCCAAACATTCCCAGAAGCATCAATTGCAATATCTACAGGTGTTTCTCCTACAGGGAATTTTCCTAACACTATTCCCGTCGAACTAAGCTTTGTAACAGTATTATTATAAGCATTGGCAACCCATGCATTCCCAGAAGCATCAATTGCAATACCTACATAAAGAACGCTATTTAAATATGTCCCTACAGGATATGTCCCCAACACAGTTCCCGCCGAATTAAGCTTTGTAACAGTATTAAAAAGGTTGCTACTCCATACATTTCCAGCTTCATCAATTGCAATATAACTAGGTGAATCTCCTACAGGATATGTCCCCAACACAGCTCCCGCTGAATTAAGCTTTGTTATAGAACCATCAATAAGATGAGAATTAGCATTAGTATTAGTATTAGCAACCCATACATTTCCAGCATTATCAATTGCAATACCCATAGGATATGTCCCTACAGGATATGTCCCCAACACAGCTCCCGATGAACTAAGTTTTGTAATGGTGCTATCACTCATGTTAGTAACCCAAACACATTGGGCTGGAGTATCAGCTTTGGCTGGATGTGTTTTAATTAAAAAACTGCAGGCAGTAAAACCCAACAAAGCAATAATAAAAATTATTCCCAAAAAGAAAAAATGTTTTTTATTTAATTTTATTTTTTTCATTAAATTTTTTATAAATTTGTAGTTTTGCAGGTACATTTACAATCAGAAGATTGATCAACTGCTGCTGTACAAATAGTACTGGATCCAAAACAAGTCCATTGAACTGGTGAAGTTGGGGAAGTAGGGAATATAATACTGCTTGCGTAAAGCGGTGTTGCTGTACCGGAGGTACAAAATTTATCTGATCCAAAACTTGTTGACCCCGCAGGATAAACTTTATTTGCTGTTCCACAATTTCCAGTTGATGATGACAATCGACTGGCAGTACATGTACCGCTATTAGGCAGTCCGCCATAGCCTTTACAATACCATGAAGATGATGAGCCTTGATCTGGAAAAGATACCATTATTGGTGTTGGCGTTCCATGATCACATAGCCTTGAAGATCCAAAACTGGTTGCGCTAGCTGAATATGTATGAGCTGCGGGTCCACAATTACCAGTCCATCCAGGTAGATCAGTTGTTCGTGGGGTAGAACAGATTGCATTTTTACCTCCATTAGTTCCATAACAAATCCATGTCCACGGGTTTGTTATTGTCATTGATGAGCTAGTTCCAGCTGAACACAAATTTGTTGTTGGAGCATAAAAATAAGAAGGTCCAACTGCAGAGCCACAAACTCCATTGGTGCTATTGGTTCCATTATTTCCTGTAGTATTGCATGCTACATTAACATTGCCATGGCTATCTATTGAAGCAGTAGGATTATCTGATGTTTGGCATTGCCATACCATTGATGTTGGTCCGTTAAACCAAGAATTATCTTCAGCAGAAGTTAGAGCAAAATTACCCTCTGGACATCCAGAGAGAACTGTAGCTGTACTAAGCGTAGTAGCTGCCGCAGGATTAAAAGTACAATACGATACGCTTGAGGATCCAATAGATACATGAGTAGCAGTAAGTGTTTGTGCTTGAAAATTTCCGCAATATAAATTAGAGAAAGTTGGGCAAACTAATTCCCATGAAGCATTATATGTTTGTGATGATGATGAGCTAGCATCTAAAAAATCTATACAACTGCCTAAAACTCCTAATCTCATTTCAATTGGTTTGCTTCCATTAAAACTATTTGAAGTTGATCCGCAAACTGGGGCCGGTACAGTAAATTGGACAGTTTTGTTCACGCTGTATTCTACGGGTGTTTTTGCATCATTTACGTCAAATTCATTACAATCATCATTTACACAAAAAAATATAACTTCGGTTCCTGTTGCTTTTATTGTTGCTGATACTGTAACATTTCCTCCAGGATCAGAATGGTCAGAAGAGCATGATATTATCGGAGTGCTACTAACTTGAAGAGATTCTATCGATACGCTTCCTGCAGGTCTTGGCCAAGTACAAACATCAGTACTGCAATCAGTAGTTGTACAATCCAACAATGATCCATATGGTACACCAGCAGGGTTTACTACGCATGTAGTGCCGGGAGTACAAGCTTCAGCTTTTTGTGCGTTGTAAACAAATATAAAAACTATAATTATGGCGATAAGAATTATTGCTAAAATAATAATCCATAATTTTTTATTGCGCATTTTTTTTAAAAATATTAAAGATAAAATTATTATTAATAATAAAATAACTGCGCTGGTGATTTCTATAATAGAAACCGAATTATTTTTTTTAATTTTTGGTTTAGTTGTTTGCTGTTGTTGATTTGTAGAAAGATTTTTTTTATATTGTGTTAAAATTTTTCCATTTTCTGTTACAGCTATTTCTGTGCGTAAAGTTAACGCATCATCTAAAGCTTTTAGTTTTATTTTTTTTAAATATCCTTCATTAAAATTTGTTTTGTCAGAATAATTTACAATCAGTTTATTATTTTGATTAAAAATTTTAACGTTTAAATCATATTTTGTCTCAGTGTTATTATTAGAATAAACTATTCCTATTATAAATTCTTGATTTTTTGTAACGCTTGATTCGTTGCTTATAGCAAATAATATTTTAACGGTATTGTTTGAAGTCTCTACTGCTTGAATTCGCTGTGTACCAAAAAATAGTCCAGTTATAAAAATAAATATAAATAAAAACTTAAAAATATTTTTCATAAATTTATTTGCATGAGCTTGTTGCAGAAGCTGTAGAATATGTAACTCCTGTAACGTGTCCAAAGTTGTCTGTTGTTATCCCTGTTATAACTGTGTTGGCTCCACCACTATGAAATCCAGCTCCTATACTTGAGGTGTTAGCATGATAAAAATTTACTACGTCATTTGTTGTGTCAACAGAAATAATTATTCCTGAAGCATTATTTCCTGTGGCAGCTGTATCACCAGGCCATAATTTTAAAATACCACTTGCTGCTGCAGACGTATAAGTGTTTCCTCCTTTGCCAAGGATAGAAGTAAATCCACTAGAAGTACCCCCCGTGCATACTCCCCATTTAGCTGTACCAAGTGTATCTGCTGAAAGTAAACACATATTAGCGGCGGTTGGAGGAGTGCCTGTTGGGATTCTAAGTGTTCCTTGAACATCTAACTTAGCTCCTGGATTCACTGTCCCTATACCAATATTACCAGAAGAAGCTATTGTTAAACGAGTAAGATTTGCATTTGCATCATAAAATTGTACACCATTTGGAGTTTTATAATTATTAAAAGCAGCTCCACTATATATATAAAGACTTTGATACGATCCATCAGATGCTTTAAGATTTATTGAAGGGCTTCCTAATCCACTAGTTTCTTGAATTAAAAGTGTTGCCTTTGGATCTCCTGAGCCTACAATATTTAGGGCGGCTGTTGGGTTTGTTATTCCAATTCCAACAGAGCCAGCAAAATAATTAGAATCACTGGCTCCTGTTTGATAAATTCCATAGCCATTAGTAACTCCCGTTGTTTTTTGGGCTGAAATATTAAGACCAATGGCAGTTGTTATTGGATTTGCTGTTGAGGCTGCTGGTGAAAAAATATATATTCCATTGCCTTGTGTTACAACGCCAGTATTAGAATTATTTATATAAAATGTTCCTGCAGCCATTGAGCCAACTGCTCCTGTTCCATAATTTAGCACTTGAGATTGAAAACCTCTAACCGCCATACTTCCAGTAACGCTATAATTTCCATATTTTTTGCCTACTGCCCTAAAAGCCATAGAAGCATAAGTTGAATCATTAGCCGTTGGTGTCCAATTATAAATAAAATCTGCTCCTGTTGATGTGGTATTTAAATTTGTAAAAGTTTTAGAAACAGTAAATAAACTAGTTGGGTTTGTTGTTCCAATCCCAACATTGCCGTAAGGAACAAGCAAACCAGTTGCCATATAATTACCATCTGAGTCTGGAACATTAAGAGTTAAGCCCGCGCCATATTTTATTTGTCCTACATTGCCAACATTTATTGGCGGTGGAGCATTGCCGTCTAATGGGGCAAATGTTGGTGGTTGCCATGTATAAGAATCAGCGGCGAGTGTAAGTGAAACAATCGCAAAGCAAAGAATAAAAACGCTGAAAATTAGGCAAGCAGTTTTTTCTAATGAAAATTTACCCTTTTTATTTTTTATATTTTTTTTCATAATTTTTAAAATTATTTATTTTTTAAACATTCTTATAATTTTATTTTTGAGCTGGAGTGTTTATGATTTTTAAAAGATTTTCTTCAGAAATTTTTGTTGATGCTTTATTTTTTGCAGGAGTATTTATATTTTTTTGTATTTTTTCTTGTTCTGTGTTTGAAAGTTTTATTGTGTTTTGAGCAGGAGTATTAATCGCTTTTGTTAAAGCTTCTTCTGCAGTGGTTGGTTTTATTTGTATCGGTTTTAAAGCTGGTTTTTTTGAGAAAAAATAAAAAAATATTCCAACTGAAATGAGTAGGATTATAATTAAAATTATTCCTAAATATAATAGAGTTTTTTTATTTATTTTTCTTTCGTACATTCATTTATTTTACACTAAATTTATTTTGCAATCAAAGTCATAAAAAAGAGGCAACTGTGGATAACTCTTATATATAATAGAAAGGGGATTTTGTATGTTGTATGGCTTGCTTTGCCTATTGCAATTTTTTGATATTTGTTATACAATAAAAAATAATTTAAAATTATAATTTAAGATATATAGATATGGCAGTTCCAAGACATAAACATACGAGGTCAAAAGTGGGTCAGAGTAGAATGCACAAAAATATAAAATTGTTGCATTTGAATGTCTGTCCAAAGTGCAAAAAACCTGTTTTATCCCATACAGTTTGTTCAAACTGCGGTTTTTACAAAGGAAAAGAGGTAATAAACGTTTTAGCAAAACTTACCAAAAAAGACAAGAAAATTAGAGAAAAAGAAATAAAAGAAGCAGGTAAATAACGCTCGTCAGTAAATTTTTTCTGCGGGGAGAGCCTCTCTACGGGGCACCCTCTCCTCGAAAAAAAATACTGGCTCGCTCAATCAATGGCATCCAGGCATTTATCACGAAGCATTGTTTTACAATCGCTTTATGAGTGGGATTTTTACAATAAAAAACCAAATTTAAGAGATATCGTCGAAAGAGATATCAAAGATTTTGGTCCCGGTTTGGAAGAATTAAGTTTTATTTATCGATTATCAGAGGGAATTGAAAAGCACATAAACGAGCTTGATAAAATTATTGAAAAGGCAGCTCCAGAATGGCCAATTGCGCAGATATCAATGATTGATAGAAATGTTTTGAGAATTGGATTATTTGAACTTTTATATGAAGATAAAAAAGAGGTTCCGCCAAAAGTTGCCATAAATGAATCAATTGAATTGGCAAAAACATTTTCAGGACCAACTTCTGGAAAGTTTATAAATGGAGTATTAGGAACAGTTTACAAACAAATAGACCTGCCTGCGCAGGCAGAGAATAAAGAATAATGAAAGATTTTTCAATTTTAGAAAAAAAATTAGGGTTTGATTTTAATGATAAGAATATTTTAAAACAGGCGTTTACGCATAGATCTTATTTAAACGAAAATCCCGATTTCAAATTAGAACACAACGAAAGACTAGAATTTTTGGGAGACGCGGTAATGGAATTAATTGTAACAGATCATTTATATAGAGATTATCCAGAAAAAACAGAAGGGGATTTAACCAACTGGAGAGCAGCCTTAGTAAATGCTAAAATGTTAACCAGCGTTGCAGAAGAATTGGGCTATAATGATTTTCTTTTATTATCAAAAGGAGAATCAAAAGAAATGGGCAAGGCAAGAGCATATATTTTGGCCAACACTTTTGAAGCATTATTGGGAGCGCTTTACTTGGATTCTGGATATCAAGCCTGCGACGAATTTTTAAAAAAATATTTATTACCAAATTTAGCAGTTATTATAAAAGAAGGTTCATATAAAGATTCAAAATCAAAGTTTCAGGAAAAGGCTCAGGAAAAAGTTTCTATCACACCAAATTATAAAGTTGTGAAAGAATCTGGACCCGATCATGATAAAATTTTCGTAGTGGGGGTATTTCTTAACGATGAATTAATTGCAGAAGGAGAAGGTTCATCAAAACAAGAGGCAGAAGAAGCAGCAGCCAAAAAAGCTTTAGAAGTAAAAAATTGGAAAAATTAAAAATTAAAAATATATAAATTAAAAATAAGATGCTTACAATAAGATTAACAAGAAAAGGAAAAAAGAATCAACCATTTTTTAGAGTGGTTTTAATTGATAAAAGAAGGTCAACAAAAGGCGGAAGGTCTGTTGAAGATTTGGGTTATGTTGATCCATTAAAAAAGAGAAGAAGTTTTAATAAAGAAAGAATTCAATATTGGATTTCTAAAGGCGCACAAACATCTGCAACAATACATAATCTTTTGGTTTCAGAAAAAATTATTGAAGGTGAAAAAATTCACGTTTCAAAATTGTCAAAGAAAAAATTAGCAGAAATGGAAACTAAAAAAGCAGAGGAAGCTAAAAAGTTAGCTGACGCAAAAGTAGCCGAAGATGCTAAGAAAGCCGCAGCAGAAGAAGCAGTAAAAGTAGCCGAGGAAGCCAAAAAGGCAGAAGCAGAAAAGCCAGTGGAAGAGGTTAAGGCAGAAGAACCAGCGCCAGAAGAAAAGCCAGCCGAATAATTACAAAATTTAAGCCCCACTTAGTGGGGCTTTTTGTTAAGCATTACTATTGACAAGGTTGTTATAACATGCTATTATTAGTATATTGAAAGTTATTTCAACCCTTTTTTCAAATCATTACCGAATCACTGACTATTAGAAATAGAATTATTAGTAGAACTTCAGAATGACATAGTGATTTGAAAAAAGGGATTTTTTTGTGATAATATTGACAACATATATAAATAGAGTAAAATAAGAACATAAGGTCGAAATATTAGAAAGATTAATTGATTCAAGAAAACATGGCAAAAGATAATGACAAAGAGTTTCTTGAGTTCATTGTTAAGGAATTAGTTGATAATCCTAAAGACGTCAAAGTTGAAAGAAAAGTTGACGAAATGGGAGTATTGCTTTCATTGAAAGTTAACCCAGCAGATATGGGCCAAATCATTGGAAGAGAAGGATCAACAGCCAAGGCAATTAGGAACTTAGTCCGAATAGTTGGATTAAAGAACCACGCCAGAGTTAACCTCAAAATTGAGGAACCAGAAGGCGGAAGAGCTCCAAGACCTGAAAGACCAACAGTCTCTTCAGACGACATAGACAATATCTCTCTGTAATTTACAGAATTCAAAAACCGTGCTATTATAAACGCACGGTTTTTGTTTAAAAAATATGATAAAGTTTGATGTAATCACAATTTTCCCGGATATGTTTAGTTCTTATTTAAAAGAGAGCTTGATTTCGCGTGCGCAACAGAAAAAGTTTATAAAAGTAAATTTACATAATTTAAGAAAGTGGACAAACGATAATCACAAAACAGTTGATGACAGGCCATTTGGCGGGGGATTGGGAATGGTTTTAAAAGTAGAGCCAATTTATAAGGCAGTAAAACAAATAAATAAAAATAAAAAGTCTAAAATAATTTTATTTACTCCGCGTGGAAAAAAGTTTGACCAAAAATTAGCGTATAAACTTTCAAAATTAAATCAGATAATTTTTATTTGCGGAAGATATGAGGGAGTTGACCAAAGAGTTGCAGAAAAAATTGCAGATATGGAAATTTCAATTGGAGATTATGATTTAATGGGCGGAGAATTGCCAGCAATGGTTTGTATAGAAACAATTTCAAGATTAGTATCAGGAGTTATTGGCAAAAAAGAATTATTAAAAGAGAGAATTTCAAAGTCTGGTGGATTTTTAGAATATGCGCAATATACTCGCCCTGAAATTTTTAAAACTAAAGACGGTAAAAAGTGGCTAGTGCCTAAAGTTTTGTTATCTGGAGATCATAAGAAAATTAATGAATGGAAAAAAATGCACGGCAAGGTTATTGAAGGATAACAATTTTTATGGTATAAATTAAAAAACGGGCGTGTGGCGGAGCAGCTAACGCACTAGACTGTAAATCTAGCGGGGTAACCCTTCGTAGGTGCAAGTCCTACCGCGCCCACAGTAGTTGATGATATCGGATTCTTTAAATTGCCGGAGTAGTTCAGTGGTAGAACATTTTCTTGGTAAGAAAAAGGTCATGGGTCCGATTCCCATCTTCGGCTCACATTATTATTAAAAATTTATTAAGTTATGGCATCAAAAAAACCATTTTTAAAAGTTCAGTGCGGTACTTGTAAAACAACAAATTATTTTACAAAAAAATCAAAAAAAGTAGGCGACAAAAAACTTGAATTAAAAAAGTTTTGCTCCACCTGCCGAAAGCACACAAAACATAAAGAAGGTCGTAAAGGTTAAGGCAGTTTAGTCTTAAAGTAGGCAAAAGGGCTATATCAAGGTAGCCTTTTTTGGTTAAGATTGAATTTTTGTCAAAAAAAGAGTAAATTGAAATAAATATGAGAATTAAAGATTTACCAAAAATTGAGCGACCGAGAGAGAAGCTGATTGCAAAAGGTGCAGAAAATTTAAAAGACAAAGAACTTTTGGCAATTTTGCTTGGAACTGGTGTTGAGGGAAAAAATGTAATTGAAGTCGCAGAACAAATTTTGGAAAAATATCCGATAAAGAATTTTTTGCAACTAAAATACGAAGATTTAACAAAAATTAAAGGTATAAATTCAGCAAAGGCTTGTACGATTCTTGCCAGCCAGGAATTGGTTAAAAGGGCATTGGAGGTAAGAGATGAAAGTTTACCGAAAATAAGTTCAGTTGAGGATATTCTGGCTCAAACAGTTTATATGCGGGACAAAACAAGAGAACACTTAATGGCACTCTATTTAAATGCCAGAAACGAATTGCTTTATAAAAAGCCAATGTTTATTGGTACACTAAACGCAAGTTTAATACATCCAAGAGAAATTTTTCAGGAAGCCCTGAAACAAAATGCCTGCTCTGTAATTTTAGCCCACAACCACCCGTCCGGCGACAATGAACCGTCGGAAGATGACATATTGATTACTAAAAGAATTATTGAGGCGGGTAAAATAATGGGTGTGGATGTTTTGGACCATGTTATAATTTCCAAAGGCAAGATGCCATATAGTTTCAAAAAAAATAATTTAATTTAAAAAAAATAGTAAAAAAATGTGGTATCTATATTTAGACGAAAGTGGAGATTTGGGTTTTGATTTTGTTAATAAAAAACCATCAAAGTTTTTTACTGTAACTATTTTGGCATTGAGTTGTCGTGATGCTAATCGTCAACTTTTAAAAGCTGTTAGGGTTACTCTGCGCCGTAAATTAAATAATCCTAAACATCAAAAAAGAATAGTCCATGAGCTAAAAGGGACTGGCACGACGTTGGAGGTTAAAAAGTATTTCTTTGAAAAGATAAAGAATACTAAATTCGGTATTTATTCTATAACACTTAACAAGAAAAGAGTTTTTGAGAGATTGGCAAAAGATAAGCCGCGTGTCTATAATTATATTTCCCGGCAAGTTTTAGATCAAATTCCTTTTGAAAAAAATGAGGGGGATAGAGTAGAGTTAATAATTGATAAATCAATGGCCAAGCCAGAGATTGAAGAATTTAATTCCTATATCCGTCGACAACTCGAAGGCAGATTATCGCCGAATACTCCGCTGGATATTTATCATTGGCTTTCGCATGAAAATTATGGTTTACAGGCAGCAGATTTGTTTTGTTGGGGAGTATTCCAAAAATATGAAAGAAAAAATAGCAAATGGCTTGATATCTTTGCGAAAAAAGTATTGTTTGATGAGCAATTTTTGTAAACAAAAAGCCCCTTTCGGGGAAGCAGCCACATAGATTTGTAATGTCTAGACTATAGCCAACCGATGGATGGGAACATCTAGAACAATCTATGAAGGACTTATGCTCGATTTAATCTTATGCTATTCATATGCCATTGTCAAGTGACTTCCTCTCTATCTTGTTTTTGGTAAAATCCCTACTGGGATTTTACCAAAAACAAGATACGCTGTCAATGACAAAATCGCGATTTGTATAATTAATACAGATTTTGAAAATATAGATTTAAATGATATATTGGATAATATTCGCATAGCGTCTAAGTATATTTTACAGGAAAAAAGTAAAAAATTCAAGAGGAAAAAATAATAAAAATATGCCTAAAAAAGATATTGAATTCAAGAAGTTTTCTGAACAAGATATAACTTCTAAATATGTGCTCCCAGCTATACAAAAAGCTGGCTGGAATTTAGGTGCTCAAATTCGCGAGCAATACACATTTACAGCTGGGCGTATAATTGTGCGCGGCAAAACTGTAAGTCGCGGAGAGAAAAAACGCGTTGATATTCTTTTGTTTTACAAAAATCATTATCCAATAGCAGTTATAGAAGTAAAAGACGGTTCACATAATATTGGCGATGGCATGCAACAAAGTTTGGACTATTCTAAGTCCCTTGATGTGCCTTTTGCATACAGCACAAATGGAGTAGCTTTTCTTGAGCACGACAAGCTGGTTCAGGACGGTGATATTGAAAAAGAAATTTCACTTGATAAATTTCCATCACCCCAGGAATTATATGCACGTTGGACAAAATTAAAAAAACTTCCATCAGGCGCAGACAGTGTTGTTTCCCAGGATTATTTTGAAGAAAAAGGAAGGTCTCCGCGATATTTTCAGGAAGTTGCTATTAATCGTGTTGTAGAGGCTATCGCCCTCGGTAAAAAACGCCTTTTATTGGTTATGGCAACAGGAACCGGTAAAACTTATACGGCATTTCAAATTATTTGGCGTCTTTGGAAAGCAAAAAAAGTTAAACGCATTCTTTTTCTCGTTGACCGCAATATCCTAGCTGATCAGGCAATAGTTAATGATTTTAAGCACTTCGGAAATGCAATGACAAAAGTAGCTGGACACAATGTTGATAAAGCGTACGAAATTTATTTAGCATTATATCAGGGTATTACGGGAACTGAAGAAGAACAAAATATTTTCAAACAGTTTTCTCCAGATTTTTTTGATTTGATAATTGTGGATGAATGTCACCGTGGCAGTGCAAAAGAAAATAGTAGATGGCGAGATGTGCTTGAATATTATAAAAGTGCAGTTCAAATAGGTCTCACTGCAACACCAAAAGAAACAAAAGATATATCAACCCAAAATTATTTTGGAGATCCAATATATACATATTCACTCCGTCAGGGAATTGATGATGGTTTCCTTGCTCCATACAAGGTCATTCGTGTGATTTTGGATCGCGACGTTGAAGGATACAGGCCGGAAGAAGGAACCACAGACAGGTATGGTTATGAGGTGCCAGATGAAATATACAAAGGACCCGATTTTGATAAAAAAATTGTTCTTGATGAACGAACTAAGGTTGTCGCTAAAAAAGTATCAGATTTCATAAAAGCAACAGATCCGATGCAGAAGACGATTGTTTTTTGTCAGGACATTGAACACGCCGAACGCATACGCCAAGCGTTAGTTAACGAAAATTCCCAATCTTTTCAAAAAAATAATCGCTATATCGTTCGAATAACCGGAGACAATCCCGAAGGCAAAAAAGAGCTTGACCATTTTATTGATCCCGAAGATCCTTATCCTGTAATTGTTACTACTTCAAAATTACTTACGACCGGAGTAGACGCGCAAACCTGTAAACTTATTGTGCTTGATTCAAATATTAACTCTGTAAGTGAATTTAAACAGATCATCGGACGCGGAACTCGAGTTAGGGAAGATTACGGTAAGTTGTTTTTTACAATTATAGATTTTCGCGGAGTGACGGAATTATTTGCCGACCCAGCTTTTGACGGCGACCCTGTGGTTATTTATCGTGCAAAAGAAGACGATCCTATCGTTCCTCCCGAAGAAAAACAGCCAGAAGACGAATGGCCGGCCACCATACGCGACCAAGCAATGGAGGTTAGAGATGATATTGTGGGCGGAGTCGATGTGTCAGCTCCCCGCAAATATTATATTTCCGGCGTTCCGGTCACGGTTATAAACGAGCGCGTGCAATATATGAGCGAGGACGGAAAACTTATAACAGAATCATTAAAAGATTACACAAAACGCAATATCTTGAGCGAATACAAATCACTTAATGATTTTCTTACAGCTTGGGCAAGCGCGACCCGCAAAGAAGCAATTATTCAAGAATTGGAATCACGCGGAGTATTTTTGGATGCGTTAGCCGAAGAAGTTGATAGGGAATTAGATCCATTTGATTTAATTTGTCATGTTGCCTATGGCCGTGAACCGTTGACCAGACAAGCCAGGGCTCAAAAAGTAAAAAAGGCAAAATATTTTGAAGCATATGAAGGTAAGGCGCGTGAGGTTATAGACGCTCTTATAGAAAAATATGCCGATCAAGGCATTACAGCCATAGATGATATTGGCGACCTTGTGGTATCCCCATTTACAGAATTTGGAACACCGACTGAAATTGTTGGCTTGTTTGGCGGACGTGAGAAATATCTCGCTATTATAAAAAATATTCAAGAAGAAATTTATAAATAATTATGTCACTACAAGCAGCTGTAAAAGGTATTCAAAACATTATGCGGAAAGACGCTGGAGTGGACGGAGACGCCCAACGGCTTTCCCAATTAGTTTGGATGCTTTTTTTAAAAATTATTGATGACGCTGAACGAAATCAGGAATTGATTGACCCAAAATATCACTCTCCTATTCCAGAAAAATTTCGCTGGCGTAATTGGGCAGAAAATCCGGAAGGCATAACTGGTGACGAGTTGCTTGATTTTGTAAATGAACTTTTCAAAACACTCAAAGGACTTTCCGTGGATGCAGACAAAAACCCGCGTGCTTTTATGGTGCGCGAAGTTTTTGAAGGAGCTTTTAATTATATGAAGGACGGAACGCTGATTAGACAGGTTGTAAATAAGCTGAATGAAATAAATTTTAATAAAAAAGATGACCGTCACCACTTTAACGAAGTGTACGAACATATGTTAAAAGAGTTGCAGAGCGCTGGTAACGCAGGAGAGTTTTATACGCCACGACCTTTGACTAAATTTATTGTAGATATGGTTGCTCCAAAGCTTGGCCAAACTGTGCTGGATCCGGCCTGTGGCACAGGCGGATTTTTGGTAAACACTTTTGAATATGTCCGCGAACACGAGGTGAAGACATTAGCAGATGAAAAAAAGCTTGAGTCAACTATTAATGGATCAGAGCTTAAATCTTTGCCGTATCTTTTGGCAATTACGAATATGATTTTACACGGAGTTGAAGTGCCAAAAAATATTAAGCATGATGACTCGCTTTCTCGTTCACTCCGCGACATTAGCCCAAAAGACAGGGTGGATGTAATCATCGCAAATCCTCCTTTTGGCGGAGCTGTAAAAGACGGAGTTGAAAAGAACTTTCCAGCGGAATTCCGCACGAAAGATACAGCCCTTTTATTTTTAGTGCTATTTATTCACTTATTAAAACCAAGCGGAAGGGCAGGAATAGTCTTACCAGACGGCGTTTTATTTGAAGAAGGAGTGGCAACTGCAGTAAAAAAGAAACTGCTTTCGGAGTGTAATGTCCATACAATTGTGCGTTTACCGCAGGGAGTTTTTAATCCTTATGCCGGAGTAAATACGAATTTGATATTTTTTGAAAAAGGCCAGCCAACAAAAGAAATTTGGTATTATCAATTGCCACTCCCGGAGGGCTTGAAGCAGTACACGAAAAACCGTGGCATAACCCATGAAGAATTTGATCCAGTTAGAAAATGGTGGAACAAGAGAGTTCAAAACGCTTCCGCCTGGAAAGTTTCCATTGAAGAAATAGAAAAGCGAAATTATAATCTTGATTTTAAAAATCCAAACGGGCATTTAAAAATTGAACACCTCGACCCGAAACAAATTTTAGCCGTCATCGAGACTAAAGAAAAAGAAATTTCTAAAATTTTAGATGAAGTAAAACTTATTGTATGAACGATTTTAGTGACAATATCCAAGGAGAATTAATATCACTAATTAAAGAGAAATGGTTTTCGCCGTTAGGATTGCTAACAACCTTAACTCTTGAATTATTAATTTTAGCTCCCTATTTTTGGGACAATTTTGGTATCGGTTTTAATATGTGGGAATATTCTATTTTAGCCATAATTGTCTTTTCTACATTTTTAGTTTGGGGGATTAGCAGGAGATATCCTAAAAATGTTAAAAATAAAATAGGAATTGTTGTCGCTATTACAACAGAAAATAAAGAGGAATATATAAAATTAAAGTTCGATTTAATTGCTCGTTTTCAGGAAACGATAAAAAATAGGGACCTAGGAAATAATTTCGTTGTAATTGAATTACCAGAATATTATGCGAAAAAAGTTTATGACTATTCTTCTTCACTAAAGTCACTTGAAAAAAGCAGAGCTCATTTTATAATCTATGGAACATGTAAAAATAGATTAGAGAATGGGAAAAAGTGTTATTTTATTAGTTCAGAAGCAACTGTTATTCATCATAGGAGTGTCCCTAAAATAATGAGCGAACAATTATCACGAGAATTCGCAGAATTATTTCCTAGAAGAGTAATTTTTCCTGCAGAAAATGAAATAAGTGGTTTTGAGATTACAAAGGAATGGATGAACCTTGTTGTTCGATATATAATCGGAATCGCAGCATTTCTATCTGGGGATTTCGATCTTTCCTTCGATCTTTTTGGAGAGTTGCGCAGGGAATTAAAACTAGTCGATCCAAATATTCTTCAGATAAAGAAGCTTAAAACAAGAATTCCTCAACGAATCTCAGAAAGCGCGATGGCTTTAGCTAGTCGTACTTATTTTATATACAGAAAAACGCGACCACGAAATAGATTACTCTTAGATAAATTAAAACAATTTCTTGATATTTTAAATAATATCGATCCAAATAATTATCCCGCACATTTATTGAGAGGAATCTATCTTTTCTTAGTAGAAAAGGATATACCTGCCGCTAAAAAAGAAATAATGCGTAGTAAAAATATTCTAGATGCAACATGGAAATACAGTAAAGCTTTTTTGTGCGCATGCGATGGAGACCTGGATGGAGCAGAGAAAGCATACAAAAAAGCTTTTGAAGCTGAAATTAATCCAGATGTTATATTCCAAACAGAAGAGTTTATTTACGATGTTTTAGAAACAGAGCCAGAAAAGTACCAGCTATGGTATTGTATAGGAATGCTAAATTGGAAAGCTAAAGGAGATTCTATATTGGCCAAAGAGGCGTTCGAAAAGTTTTTGAATTATAGTGTTGACGATTTGTTCTTAGAGCAAAAAAGAAAAGTTGCAGAGTATCTAAAACAATTATGAAAGATTCGCCAATAAAAAAATTAGGGGAGGTGCTGGATTACGAACAACCCAGTAAATATATTGTAGCTTCCAAGAATTACAGTAATGATTATAAGACGCCGGTTTTAACCGCCGGTAAAACTTTTATTTTAGGTAACACAAATGAAAAGGAAAATATTTTTCCCGCCGATAAATTACCGGTAATAATTTTCGATGATTTTACTACCGCAACACAGTTTGTTGATTTTCCCTTCAAAGTTAAATCATCGGCAATGAAGATTTTGCATCCTAAAAAAGATAAAGCAGATGCTAAATACCTATTTTATTTAATGCAAACAATAAAAGTGGATCATGCGACTCATAAACGATTTTGGATATCAGAATACTCAGAAATAGAAATTCCGGTACCTCCAGTTGAGGATCAGAGAAAAATTGTTGTTAGGTTGGAAAAAATGTTGGCAAAAATAAAGGAAGCAAAAAAATTACGCGCTGAGGCACAGGAAACCACAAAAAATCTTCTCTCGGCTGAACTTCATAGGATTTTTGAAGAAGGAAAAGTCAAAGGCTGGGAAGAAAAAATTGTAGAGGATTTAATAGATACAATTACCCCGCCAGTCAAAATAAAAAAGAGGGAATTTAATCAAATAGGAAAATATCCAATTATAGATCAGTCGCAAAACAAAATTGCTGGATGGACAAATAATTTAGGTTCATTAGTAAAAATTAATACTCCCGTAATAATTTTTGGAGACCATACCTGTGTTGTTAAATACACAGATAAATCCTTTGCTCAGGGAGCGGATGGCATAAAAATTTTAGTAACGAAAGAAATGCTGTTGCCGAGATTTTTTTATTTAGTTCTTAAAAATCAGCCCATTAAAGTTGAAGGATATAGAAGACACTTCGTTAAATTAAAAGAATCAAAAATTTTATTACCACCGATTGGTGAACAAAAAAAGATTGTGGCACGACTAGATGCATTGTCAGAAAAAATAAAAAAACTGCAGGAATACCAAGCCCAAACGCAATCGGATTTAATCAGTCTTGAAAAATCTATCTTAAACCAAACCTTCATAAATTAAATTATATTTAAAAATAAATTTGTGGAAATAGAATCAAAACAAGAAATCTTGGAACGCAGGAAAGAAATTGAACAAGATATTATAGATTTGCTTTCGCGGGCAGAAAGTGATTTTACCTTAGATGATGTTAAAGAAGTTATTTATAACGAAGAGGATCAGGATGATTTAACAAAAGCCATTTCTATGTTTGACACCGGAAAAATTCCCGATGAATTGGAAAATATACTTGAGCTGACTAACGATGCATGGAATTATTTCCCACACAAAATTTTGAAAGGATTTTCGCCGGCTGAAAAAATATTGGAGTATAAAAATAAACAAGGTAAAAATAAATAAATATTTTAAATATAAAATATGAAAGAAAAAATAGAAAACAAAAATTTGCAGAAAGTTTCTTCCAGCTCACGTCCTTGGGAGTGGATAGATGATGACACTGTAAAAATACAGAGCCCTAAAGGGTGCTATATTGTAAATTTTAATTCAATCGACTGGGTTGGCAAGGATTCAAAAGATCACATTTTTATAACTTCGGAAATATCAAAAAAAGTTAAAAAATTATTCAGCGAAAAGGTTGAAAAGAACGATAAAGAAACAATTGAATACATACGAAACAAAAGTTTGCTGCGCAGACCGTTTGGTATTTTTAGCTGGTCGGAAAAAGATATCATTTTAAATAAACTTACAGAGAAACAAAAAAATATATTTAATTTTTTGAGATCTGATAGCAATATAACAATTGACAAGGTGATTGAAAAATTTGGCCTCCCGGAGATAGTAGTGCTGAAAGATATTAAGAAAATAATGGGCGAAATCTTGAAAGTAAAACCGGAATTTAAGTCATATTATAAAACACCCAACTATTTGCCAGAAATCAGAAAAAGAACCGTGATAGAACCAAAAAAACCATCGAGTACTTGACGTAGGTTCTTGATGGCGTATAATTAAAATACAACTAAATAAAAATTCCCAATTTGGGGACTTTAACGGAAAGATAATCACCCGTTAATTGGCGGAGTAAAGCCCGCAAATCGAATGTGATGCCAAATGGCCATCCTATTGATTTGCGGGCTTTTTTTGTTTCTACAAATTAATAATTTTAAAAAAATGAGAACTTTACCGAAAAATAAATCAGACAAACAAAAATTAATTATCGCGGCTGTTTACGATTATTTTGGCATTGGGAGCAAGGTTCGGGCCAATCAAATCGCGATTTATATTATGGGCAAAAGGAGTGGAGTTAATTTAACAGATGAGGAGAAATCGGACGTTTGGGCCATAAAAGAAAACCTAAAGGACGAAATCTATATAAAAGGGTTGTTGGGAGACCGAGAAACACCCGTTTATCCCTTTATTCCACAAGATTTCGTTCTCCGTGCAGAGTAAGAGTTGAGCATGCCGCCTAAAAACGATGAATTATACCTTTCCAATAAATCTTAAAAGTAGTTAGAGGCAACCAATATGACACAAATAAATATTAAAGACGAAAGCGGAGACAGAGATTGTTTTACGATTATTCCAAATTATATAGCCAATCATTCAACGGCCAATGATCAAGCTCTTTATTTCCAAATGAAAAAATATGCTGGCGAGAATGGGAGGTGCTTTGCCACGGAAGAAACCCTAATGAAAAAAATGGGCATAGGTAAAAAGGCCTACGACAAGTCTTTAAAATATTTAATTGAAAAGGGATGGATTTCTTATACCGGACTAACGAAGGGAAAAACGAGACCTATTAAAACCTACAAGGTAAATAATATTTGGAAGTTGAATAACGAGACCTATAAAAAGATACCTTCTAAAAGCAACATATCTTTTGGGCAAGAGATACCTTCTGAAAAGAAAGAAGATACCTCTCAAAAGCAACATAAGATACCTTCCAAAAGCAATACAGAACAAGAACCAGCTTTAATAAAAACCAATAATAATATTTTAGCAACGCAAGGCGTTGCAGGTAAAGAAATTAACGATTTAATCGATCTTTTTAAAGGCGTGAATCCGTCGTGGGAGAGATTGTTTGCCAATAAAACTCAGAGAGCCGCAATGGAAAGGTTGTTGCAGAAAATGCCTCGGGAGGAATTAGAGAATTTAATAAATTATTTGCCCCAAACGAATAGTCAGAAGTATGCTCCGGTGATAACAACGCCGGCACAATTAGAATACAAATTGGGAGATTTGATGTTTTTTATTAGAAAACAAGAAAACGATAAGAAAAATAACACGCCAATAATTTTATGAAACAGCAAATATATTTTTATAAGCTATTTCTGTTCGGACACAAAGGAGAGGACGATTATATCTCCCTATCTCAAATTCAGGGCCAACAATTATCAATGATTTTAGCTACAGATTCGTCAAGGAAATTTATACTGGTCGACGAGAATTTGATAAACACATCTGCGATTGAGCAGTTGGCAAAGTCCGAAAGCACGATTTACACCACAGACGGGACACAAAGAAAAATACCAGAAGTCAGGGAGATTACCGGCGAAGAGGAAATGGCGCAGGAAAAATTCAATGCTTTTAAAAATAAAATTAAACTATTAAAATAATATGGAAAAATTTAATTTTAAAGACATGGAAAAGAGCAAGGAATTCCAAGCGGGTTTAAAAGAATTTAGGGAGGGAAAAATAAAAAACGAATCAGTAAAATGCGGTTGGTATCGGGCAAAAGTTCCCACAAAGAAATGGAACGATTATTACTCAAAGGTTGGCTCTTATACTTTTTTGGGAGGAGATAAAAATGATACGTATATTGGATTTTTAGCAGTAAATCCTCCGGCCGGCTGTTTAGAAATAACAGAGACAGATGAACTGTTAAAGATCGATGCGCACAGAAGAGCAACAAATCATATGCCATTTGTAACTGAAGATAAAAAATATGGAAAATGACAAAATAACAAATAAACATCCGGGAGGCAGACCACTGAAATTCAAGAACGAGAAAGAACTTCAAAAGAAAATTGATGCTTGGTTAAAGTCCTGCAAAAAAGAGAAACGACCGTTAACGATAACCGGGCTTGCTTTGGCTTTGGACACTGGGAGAAATGTGTTAATTGACTACGAAAATCGGGACCAGTTTTCGAACACGGTAAAAAGGGCAAAGCTCCTCTGTGAGAACTATGCAGAGGAAGCTTTGTTTTTAGGCAAAAATGTTGCGGGAGCGATATTCAATCTTAAAAATAATTACAACTGGAAAGAGAAACAAGAAATTGAGCACAATGGCGGAGTTTTTATAAATTTAGATAAATAAAAATATTAAATAAAATTAAAAATATGACAACAAATATAAATTTTTCAGACATAGTTAATTTCACAGAGAAACAAGACGAGGCGAACGAAGCATTGAAGAGGTTTAAATTTATTTTATATGGTGGGGCAATGGGAGGCGGTAAGAGCTATTGGCTCCGTTGGGAGCTGGTAAAATTACTTCTCTATTATTTCCACAAATATAAAATAAGACACGTCGCGGTTGGTTTATTCTGTGAAGATTATCCAGCGTTGAAAGATAGGCATTTAAACAAGATTAAATTTGAATTTCCTTCTTGGCTGGGAGATTATTATGCGCAAGACCACAATTTTGTTTTGAAAGAGGACTATGGTGGAGGGATGATTTGTTTTAGAAACCTTGATGACGTCTCAAAATACCAATCAGCAGAGTTTGCCGCAGAGGCAGTAGACGAACTAACAAAAAATACAAAAGATGTTTTTGACTTTTTAAGAACAAGATTAAGATGGCCAGGAATCGAAGATACGAAATTTATTGCAGGAACTAACCCTGGTGGAATTGGGCATGCGTGGGTGAAAGATATGTTTATTAATAATATTTTTGATCCCAACGAGCAAGAGAAAGATAAATTCTATTTTATTCAAGCCAGGGCAACAGATAATCCACATTTACCGCAATCCTATTATACAACCCTTGAATCTTTACCGGAGCAATCAAGGAAGGCATTTTTAGAAGGGGACTGGGATTTATTCAAAGGACAATACTTCAGTGAATGGAGAAAAGACCTGCACGTGGTTGAACCGTTTAAAATCCCTTATGAGTGGAAGAAAATAGTTTGCATTGACTACGGATATAGCAGTCCCTCGGCAGTTTATTGGTGCGCTATTTCTCCTGAAGGATATTTCTATCTTTATAGGGAGCTTTATGAGACACAGCTTACATATTCGTCTCTGGCCGACCGGATTATTTCAATGACAACTGATAGTGAAAATATAAGGTACTGGGTTGCCGATCCATCAATATGGAGCAGAAAAGGAGATTCTGGATTAAGCGGAGCCGAAACAATGAAAAACACATACAGAGACAAGAAACGAATGGCATTGGATCTTGTGCAGGGCAATAATGATAGGGTGAATGGCTGGAGTATTATTCGGGAGTATCTGAAACCTTTTATGGTTGGCGATAAGAAAATGGCGAAGTTGCAGGTGTTTAGCACTTGCTACGAATTTATCAGAACTTTTCCAACATTAATATACGATGCGATAAAGGTTGAAGACTGCGATTCAGACGGAGAAGACCACGCCGCAGACTCGGTGAGATACGGAATAATGAGTAATCCTACGCCGGCAATAATTGATCCAATGTGGCTGAAACAAAAACTATTCAATCAAAGACAGAGGAAAAATAGGGAGCGCAATAAACCAAAGAAACCAGGATTTTATAGAATGGTCGGATAACAAAATAGTATTTGGTTAAATATAATTAAAAAAAGGTCTACCGCTATGAATGAGCAACAATAAAAAGCCAGTAAAAATAATTATTCAACATTCCAAAGAAGTTGTAAACTTCGCAGATTTTATCAACGAAGTTTTAGACTTTGAAGAAGATAACGAGAAGCCAGAGGATAAGCAAACATTCTCGTAAAAAGTTTGACACGGGCTTTGGCGATTTGATATAATTAAAGCGTTAAGGACAATTGGTTTTGCAAGAGGTATTTTATTTATAACTTAAATAGAATCCTACAAGGGGCTGGAAACTGGTTGTCCTTAACAAATAACCTTTTGCTTTCCAGTCCCTTTTAGTTTGCAAAATATTATAAATAAAAAAGTTTTAGTTTAATATATGAGAAGAATTGCCCTCTATTGCAGGGTTTCAACAGACAATCAGGAAAAAGCTGAAACGATAGATAATCAACTGAGAGATTTGTATAAGGTTTATAACAAAACCGATGTTGTTAAAGTATACAAGGACAATCCTGGTTCTGGTGCAGACCCGGATAGGGCGGGGCTTTGGGAGATGCGGAAAGACGCGCAGAAAAAAATGTTTGATATTATTGGGCTTTGGGCGAGCGATAGATTGGCAAGAGACGTTAAATTATCTCTTATTTTAAGGGACGAATTTAATGATCTCGGTGTTGGCATTGAAATTATGGGTAAAGAAAGAGATGATTCGGACTCGGGCAAGCTGCTAAGCATTATAG
>Ga0224525_1000282_pt1 | contig 24558 bp, 18 predicted proteins | sample CFST100metaG_FD_179874 | JGI IMG/M metagenome (GOLD analysis project Ga0224525, IMG submission 179874) | Peat soil microbial communities from Stordalen Mire, Sweden - C.F.S.T100 | ecosystem: Environmental > Terrestrial > Soil > Wetlands > Peat | place: Sweden: Norrbotten County, Stordalen Mire...
CTCGGTGCGGCTATCGATCGAAGAGGTGGCCTCGTCGAGGATCATGACGGGGGGGTCCGCCACCGCAGCCCTGGCAATCGACAAGAGCTGACGCTGCCCCTGCGAAAGGGAAGCGCCGGCGTTATCAAGAATCGTATCATAGCCCTGCGGAAGGTTCGCAATGAAGGAATCGGCATTGGCTTTTTTGGCCGCGGCGATGACTTCGTCGTCCGTGGCGTCGAGCTTCCCGAAGCGGATGTTCTCCTTGACGGTTCCGGTGAAAAGCGTGGTGTCCTGAAGGACAATCCCGAGCGACCGTCTTAAGTCGGCTTTTTTGATTTTGTTGATGTTGATGCCATCGTAACGGATTTTGCCGTCTTCGATATCATAGAAACGGTTGATGAGGTTCGTGATCGTCGTCTTGCCGGCCCCCGTCGGTCCGACAAAGGCTATCTTCTGGCCCGGTTTGGCTGTCAACGTGATGTTATGAAGGACCGTCTTCCCGGGAACATAGGCAAAATCGACGTCGTTGAATTCGATCTCGCCCTGCAACCATACATAAGTCGTGGGCGTTCCGTCTTTATGCGGGTGCTTCCAAGCCCATCTTCCGGTTCTTTCCGCGACTTCAACCGGCTTCCCATCTTTATCCGGCGTGGCAAAACAAAGTTCGACATAGCCGCCATCGGTTTCGGCGGGAACGTCCGTCACTTCGAAGATGCGGGTGGCGCCGGCGAGAGCCAATCCCACGACATTAAGCTGCTGGGACACCTGACCGATGGGCTGAATGAAGGCTTTGGAATAGAGAAGAAAACTCACAATAACCCCAACTTCGAGGGGATTGATGCCGCGAAAGGAAAATCCATTGATTCCGTTGACGATGGCAAGACCCCCGATAAGGGCGATGATGACATATTGGACGTTCCCTAATTGGTTGACCGCCGGCATGAGGACGTTGGCGAAACCATTGGCTTTCACGGAGTAGTCGTAATAAGTTTCGTTATGCTGCTTGAAACCTTCGATGTTGCGATCCTCGTAATTAAAGACTTTAACGACTTTCTGTCCGTTGGTCATTTCCTCGATATAAGCGTTGGTCTTACCAAGTTCTATCTGCTGAGCGATGAAGTATTTTCCGGACATTTTTGCATAGTATTTGGTGAGAAAGAAAATGAGGATGGTGAAGCCGATGACGACACCCGTCAGCAAAAAATCGGTGTAAAGCATCATCGCAAAACAGGCCACCATCGTCATCAACGAGGCGGCCACCATCGGAAGTGCCCGCGAAAGCATTTCCCGCAAGGCATCGATATCATTGGTGTAGATGGACATGATGTCGCCGTGCCCTCTCTGATCGAAATAGGAAATGGGCAGATCCTGCATGTGATTGAAAAGCTGATCCCGGATGATCTTTTGAACCCCTTGGCCGATGATGGCCATCATGATGCTATAGACATAGTTGGCCACGATGCCGGCGAGATAAATGAGCGCCATGACCATGATGGCAAGGGCAAAACCGGCCTGATCGAAGGCCGCTCCGCCAATAGCCGGGGTCACGAACTCATCGATGACGATGCTTCCGACAAAGAAACTGCCAACGACACCGACGCCGCTCGAAAGGACGATGCAAATCAGCACCAAAGCAAACTGCCATGGATAATACTTAGTAACGTAGCCCAAAAGGCGTTTCATAGCCTTCATCTGGTCTTTTCTTGAGACCTGAGCCATGTTTCTTCCGCCTTTGGTTGGACGAAGATTAGTTGTGGGCATCGAAATCACCTCCTCCTAACTGAGACTCATAAAGTTCTTTGTAGACCGGGCAGCTCTGGATGAGGTCGGCGCTTGATCCCATGGCGACGATCTTACCTTGATCCATGACCCAAATGACATCGCAATCCCTGACCGAAAGGACGCGTTGAGCGATGATGAATTTCGTAAGGTCTTTGCGTTCGGTTTGAAGAGCCTCTCGGATCAAAGCGTCGGTATGGGTGTCACACGCACTCGTGGAATCATCGAGAATAAGGATCTTCGGATTCTTGAGAAGGGCTCTAGCAATGCAAAGACGCTGCTTTTGTCCGCCCGAGACATTCGTGCCGCCTTCGTCGATTGGGGTGTCGAGACCCTGTGACATGTCTTTCAAGAAAGGAGTCACCTGAGCCAAGTCACAAGCTTTCAAGATCGTCTCGTCACTGGCAGAGGCATCTCCCCATAAAAGGTTTTGCCGGATGGTTCCGGTGAAAAGCGTATTCTTTTGGAGCACCACCGCAACGGCATCACGAAGGACCTTCAAATCGTATTCTTTGACGTCGTGGCCCCCGACGCAAACCGAGCCTTCACTCGGATCATATAAGCGGGCAATCAGGCTAACGAGCGTGGTTTTGCTTGAACCGGTCGAACCTAGAATTCCGACCATGGTTCCGGATTTTACGTGACAATCGACATCAAGAAGAACTTTTTTGTCGTCGACATAGGAAAAGTTCACATGATTGAAATCAACATCGCCGTTCGGAACGGTCATGAGGGCGTTTTGCGGAGAGACGATGTCAGGTTTTTCAACGATGAGTTCGACGATTCGTTCGGCGCCGTTCCGGGCGATGATGATCATGACATAAACCATTGAGACCCAGACGAGGGCCGCCATAATGAGCATCACATAAGTAATCAAGGTGCTTAAGCCACCCACGCTCAGTTCAACGCTATTGGTATTTACGATGGCTTCGGCCCCGAAATAAGAAAGGCCGATGATGGAGCCATAGATTGCCAGGTTAACGACTGGTCCGTTCCAAGACAGGATTTTTTCGGCGCTGACGAAGTTTTTGTAAATGAAATCCGAGATGCCGTTGAATTTCTTCTTTTCATAGTCCTCGCGATCAAAGGACTTAACGACCCGGATGCCATCGACATCCTCTTCCACCGCTTCGTTGAGATCGTCGTAAGTGTCAAAAATCCGGACGAAGGTGGGGTGAACCTTTTGGGCCATGATGACCAAAAAAATCAAAACCAAGGGGATGATGATGAGGAAAATCCAAGCCAGCTTCCAATCCGTAACCGCGCACATAATCAAAGCAAAAACCATCATAAACGGAGCCCGAATGACAGCCCGAATCGCTTGCAGAAAGGCGTTTTGGACATTGGCGAGATCGGTCGTCGTGCGAGTGATGATGGAACTGGTCGAAAATTTATCGATGTTCTTGAAAGAATATTTTTGAATCTGAACATACATGGCTTCGCGAAGGTTTTTGCCGAATCCCGCTGAGGCTTTAGCTGAGGTGAAGCCCGATACAATTCCCATGACGGCCCCTACGACCGCCAATATAGCAATGAGAACTGAATACATATAAATTCCGTTAATATCACTGCGGTTGACGTCATTAATCAAGAACTGCATGAAAAAAACAACGAGAACCTCACAAACAGTTTCCAATAAAACAAACAGCCAAGTCAAAATCGTATCTTTCCAGTAACCCCGAATATAATGCAAGATCGTCTTTAATGTTTTCATACTTTTTTCTCCGAAATGTTGTGATGATTCGAACCGCATTGATCCCCGATGTTTTCTCGCATTTTAAGAAGGATGGAACGCAACTGCCATTTTTCCTCTTCGGTCAGGTTTTTCTCGATTCTGGAATTCATTTCCGCAAAGAGGACTGTGAATTCTTCATTAATTTTTTGGCCCTTGCCGGTCAAAACGATGATTTTGACCCGTTTGTCGTCCTTGAGGGGACGCATAGCAATGAGCCCCTTCTTCTCTATTCCGTGCAAAATCTGAGATACGGTCGCCTTGGAGACATCGAAACGGGCCATGATATCGCGAGCCGTCAGATCCTGCCCCTGATGACGGAAAATAAAAACCATCGTCGTCCCCTCGACGCCCGTGAGCTTCTCATTGAGGTTCGCGATAAGAACGTTATTGATGTAATTCTTGATGGCATTCCCGGTTCGGCGGATTTCCGCGCCTAGCGAGCGTTGTTCTTTTTGTTCCATTGTTCGGTTACGAACGTTTTTATTCGCACCCGAACATTTTAGTATTAAAAATCCGTTCGTCAAGACCTTTGCCGAGGAAATATTAGAAGAATTCCAGAAAACTCTATTTATGCCTGTTTTTGGCCGATTTGAAGAAACTTTTTGGAGTTTTCAAAGCCGTTCGCGATTCTTGATGCCTTCAAGAATAGCCATCAAATCCTCATAGGTTTTGATGTTCAGCGATATCTCCCCGCGAATTTTCTTATAGCCGGGGAAACCCGAGAAAAAATGGGGAATAAGGCCACGTAATTGCATAACGGCCACTCGGGCGCCTTCGTTTTCGATGAGTTTTTTCGAAAATTCCTCAGCCCATTCCGCTTGTTCAAGAACAGTCGGAAAGGGTAACAATTCTTTTTCATCGAGAAGATTTTGAATGTTGGTGACAAGGCGGGGATTTCCTAAGCCTCCGCGGGCCACCATCACCAAAGAGGCATTGGCTTCTTTCATGGCCCCTATTGCTTTTTCCGGAGTCAGGATATCCCCTGAAACGCAAAGCGGGATCGAAAGCTTTTTCCCGAGACCCGCAATCTTGGAAAAATCGGCTTGCCCGGCGTAGCCTTGACGAGACGTCCTGGCGTGCACGGTCAGCATTTGGACCCCGGCTTTTTCGAGCAAAGACGAAACTTCCAAAACGTTGATGGAAGGGGAATCCCAACCCAACCTAATTTTGGCGGTCACGGGCTTGTGGGATTTCTCGCATACCGCGCGCATATAAAGATATAAAGCTTTGGGATCTTTGAGCCAAGCCGAACCTGCTCCGGTTTTCACGACTTTATAAACGGGGCAGCCCAGATTAATATCCAAAAGATCATAATCCGCATTCTCTTCCAACACTTCGATGGCCTTGAGCGTGTTCTCGGCTTTGAAGCCAAAAAGCTGCAAACCGACCGGTCGATCGATCAGAGAAGTCCTGAAGTACTCCTTGGTCTTCTTGTTCCCATAATCGAGGCCGCAATCGGAAATCATCTCGCTGAAGGAAAGAGCCACCCCGAAAGGCTTCATAAATTCCCGATAGGCCAGCGTCGTGACGCCAGCCATTGGGCCCAAAACGACATTGCCCCTTAGTGAAATTCCGCCGATCTGAACCTTATCCATAAAATCCATAAAAGAAAGAAGGCCTTGCGGCCTCCTTCCTATTTCTTATCTTTGTCCGAAGGCTCGCCTTGGCTCGTGGAGTCAGCGGGTTTCTCGGGGATGTCAGATTTGGGGGCCGCAGGGGCCTTAGCCGTCGCGTCCTTTTGGCCAGACGCAGCAGCATCCCTTTCCTCATCCTGTTTAATCTGATTCTCGGCAGAAACTTTGCCTTCAAGAACGGCTTTTTCCTGAGCGGAGACGTTCTTCTCAGAAATGACCCCGACTGGTTTGACCGGAAGTTTTCCCGTCTTCACAAGCGAATCGATTTCCTCCGCGGTGATGGTCTCTTTATCAAGAAGCGTCGTGGCGATAAGAGTCACTTCTTGGGCATGGGCCTGCAAAATCTTTTTCGCTTCGTCGTGACACGAATCGATGATTTGACGAACCGCCTTATCGATTTCAAAGGCAATCTGAGTGGAGAAGTTCTTCTGGGTGTCGGCGTAATCACGGCCTAAGAAAACCGAGGAAGTGCTTTTCTCGTATTGAATGGGCCCAAGCTCCGACATGCCGAATTCGGTGACCATGGCGCGGGCCAATTTGGTAGCTTCCTGGATGTCGTTTTCGGCACCCGTGGAGATATCATCGAAGAAAATCTCCTCGGAAGCCCGACCGCCTAACAATCCCGTGATCTGGGCTAAGAGCTCTTTCTTGGTCAGGATGAAACGATCGTCATCCGGCGTCATCAAGACGTGGCCGCCCGTGTTGCCACGGGGGATGATGGTGATCTTCTGAACCTTCTCGGAATAAGGCAAGACCAAGCCAATGACGGCATGGCCAGCCTCGTGAAAGGCGACTTCTCGACGCTCTTGATCGTTCATTCCTTTGGAAGACTTGGCAGGTCCGGCGATCCGGCGATCAATAGCTTCATCGATCTCCGCCATACCCACAGAATCCTTATGGAAACGAACAGCCAAAATCGCAGCCTCGTTTAGAATGTTTTCGATATCAGCGCCCGAGAAACCCACAGTCCGTTTGGCCAAAGAATTGAAATCCACGGAGGGATCGATTTTCTTATTGCGAGCGTGAACCTTGAAAATGGCTTCACGTCCGGCGCGATCGGGTAGGCTGACGGTGATGATCCGGTCAAAACGGCCAGGTCTCAATAACGCCGGATCCAAGACATCGTCGCGGTTGGTCGCGGCCATAACGAGAATGCCTGAGTTATATTCAAACCCGTCCATTTCCACCAAGAGCTGGTTGAGGGTCTGCTCGCGCTCGTCGTTGCCACCGCCTAAGCCAGCGCCGCGCTGACGGCCGACGGCATCGATTTCATCAATGAAAATAATGCATGGGGCGGTTTGTTTGGCGCGCTTAAAGAGATCGCGGACACGACCGGCGCCGACGCCAACGAACATTTCAACGAAATCGGAACCTGAAATACTGTAAAACGGAACGCCGGCTTCTCCAGCCACGGCTTTGGCTAAAAGGGTTTTGCCGGTGCCTGGAGCCCCGATAAGAAGAACGCCTTTAGGCAGTCTGGCGCCGAATTTGGAATATTTCTTCGGCTCTTTGAGATACTCCACCATCTCGACCATTTCGGCCTTTTCTTCGTCGCATCCCGCGATATCGGAGAAACGGACTTTCGAGGCATCTTCGCGGCGGGCCGGGGATTTGTTGAAATCCAAAGCCGTCCGGTTAGAGCCGTTGACGGATTGATTCAATTTGATAAAAAGGAAAAGGGTAATGGCTCCGATGACAGCAATCTGAATGATAGTTGGACCCCAGGTGTCCCACCAATCGACTTGATAAGGATCAGTCGCATCAACAATCCCAACAGGCAAACTGGCGTTGGTGGTGACGACATCGTCGTTCCATTCTTCGATCTTCTGGTAGAAAATCGTACTATAAGAAAAGTGAGTGGCTCCATCGGTGACTTTCCATTCGCTTTCCCAAAGCGTGGGGTTGATAACGATTGTGAAATAATGAATATCCTTGAGATCGCCTGCGTTATAGGCCACGCCCGTAACCGTCACGGAGGACTGGTATTTGACAGTCGTGGTATAGGATTGCAGGTAATAGTGAGGTTCGGAAGAAGAAACGTCGTCGTAAGTGCCTTTGTCGACGTTATAGGCAAAATAGGTGTCAACGTCGGTCGTGGTCCAAGTTTCGCTTTGACTGCTTAAGCTTTTGATTGCGAAAAAGACCACAATGACCACAAATATCGTGGTTATGAGATACGGAAGAATATAAGACCACACGCTTCTTTTTTTATTTTCGTCGTTCATGGGGCCCTCCTTGTTTGGCAATTAATTAACTCTTTGCCCGGCATCTTTTGTTGGCGGCACATGCAACATACACCCTTAGGGTGTACGCAACAAGCATTTTACTCTCATTTCTCATCGTCTTTGACATGAATCGCGAAGATTGAAGAGTGGTATTCGCTAAAACCTTTCTTATATCTTGGAATATAGATAATTTTCCCGTCTTTGTTAAGAAAGACCGGCCAGACATGCAAAAGCCTTTCAGAGATTCCCCCAGCGGAGAGCATTTTTTTGGCTGGGACCAAATACCCTCCGTAGGTTGAGACGTCAGAGGGCAAAAGGCTGCGAATCGTGACGGGGTAGTCGAAATCGTGAATGTTCCGATCTTCGGCTCCCATCGAAAAATCGAGATCAAAAATCGGACACGAGAATTTCCCGGGCTTTTTGATAACGTAGGAATAGGGCAAATTAAGGCCGTTGTTGTCAATCGTCAACTCGTCATATTCTTTGACGATATAAACGCTGCCGTGAATCCGATGGAACAAATTGGGGTTGGGATCTAAACACATTTTGCGGATACTGGCCAAAAGTTTGGGAGTGATCGTGCAATGCTCTGAGGCTTTTTTATTCACAAAATCCATGATGGCTTGGGCAAATTCGTCTTCGGAAAGCGCCATGATTTCCCGAATGTTGAGATTTCCGGAGGTGGAAATGGATTTATCAATAGCCTTGGCAAACGAGATTTTGTCATCGTATTCTTTATTGATTTCCGAAAGAATCTGGTCGCGCTCCACCTCATTGAGTTTCTCGACGATGTCGCGCCGAATTTCGGAACGGAATTCCGAGGTCTCATATTTTTTAATGTCGCGGGAGCATAGCACGTTATTGAGAGCCACGTATTCCAAAATGTCTTCGCTCGAATAGTCGAGAAGCGGGCATACGATGATCATGCCGTGATAGGACGAAACCTTGTTCAGCCCCCGAAGGGACATTTTCCCACCGAATCTTTTCGTAAGAAGATAAGATTCAATGATGTCGTCTTGGGTATGGGCCAAAAAAAGCGAAGCCACACGGTGTTTTTTGTAAAACTTTTCAAAGAAAGAATATCGGACATCCCGCGACCATTTTTCGAAATCGGTGTCTTTCCCTTGAACATCCACGTCTTTGGCGTCCCCGATTTCCAAAATCAAGCCCTTTTCTTTGCAATATTGTTTGAGTTTGGCTTCCGCTTCATTAATCAAATCGCCAAGACGATAATTGACGAAACAAACCACTGGTTTGACGTCGGATTTTAACATCATATCCAACAAGGCCGTGGATTCGGGGCCATAAGTAACGGCTACCATGTAGGTATTTTTGGGGCCGAATTTGTAATCAAGCATCGTCGTTTCCTCCTCTTTCGGTGATCTCGTCATTAATTATCTCATACATTCCGATGGCTTCTTCTTTGCGAGCGAATTCACGGACAGAAACCACTTTTGCAAAGATTTTGTGTCTTCCCATTTTAAGAACCAACTCGTCTCCGACTTTCACTTCGCTCATAGGTTTAGCGAAGTGTCCGTTGATTATAACGTCATTGTCCTCGCAAAGCTCTTTGGCGGTTTCCCGTCTTTTGGTGAGACGCGCGACTTTGAGCCATTTATCAATTCTCATATTTTTAGTTTACCACGGAGGCTCCTTCCTTATGCCTGAGGTAAAGCGAATGAATGGTACGTAAGATTTTATCGAGATTCTTCAGCCAATCTTCGCCTTTGGTCATCCGGATATGGAGCTTCTTTTCCAAAAAGTTGACGGTGATGATGGAGAGAAAGGGGACCACGACATTGAAGAGATCCACTCCGATGCCGTTGACCCTTGAGAAGGTATCGCTCATGAGAATGTCGATGTAAGTTTCGCCTTCGGTAATGGAGGCAAACTCCTCGTTGGAACCCAACAAATCGATTTTTTTCTTGGCCAACAAAAGCAGGACTTCATCAGGGATTTTCCCGTAAATATCGCGCATGTGTTTGGCAAGTCCATCGACTTCGGCTTCGCTTTTGGCGTTTTCAAGCTCTTGATACAATTCGACCTTATCGCTATTGATGGCATAAGTTTTGGGGATATAGGCATCAATATCGAAAAGATGGTTGGCTTTAGGCGGCTCTATTTTAATGCCTGTTTTCTTTTCTTGAATGGCCTCGTTTAAAAGTTTCATATAAAGATCGAGTCCAATGGTGTCGATGAATCCGGCTTGCTCAGCTCCCAAGATGTCCCCCGCTCCCCTGATCATCAAATCTCGCTGCGCAATTTTATAACCGCTTCCGAGTTCCGTGAATTCTTGAATGGCTTGAAGGCGTTTCTGGGCTTCTTTGTTCATGTCTTTTTGAGGTTTATACATTAGGTAGGCGTAAGCGATGCGGTCGCCCCGGCCGACTCTTCCCTTTATTTGATATAGCTGCGAAAGACCGAATTTATCCGCGTCTTCCACGATGATCATGTTGGCATTGGGGATGTCGATTCCGTTCTCGATGATGGAGGTGCAAACGAGAACGTTGATTTCGTTATCGTAGAACTTGGACATCACGTCTTCGATTTCCTCTTTTTCCATTTTTCCATGGACGACCCCGATCTTGGCTGATGGGATGGCGCGGGCGATTTGATTGGCTTTCATGTAAATCGAAGCCACCTTATTGAAAACATAAAAAACTTGCCCATTTCTAGCGAGCTCTCTTTGAATCAACTCAAAGGCGACATCCTCTTTATAAGGAGCCACATAAGTTTGAATCGGCATTCGCGAATCTGGCGCGGTGTTAATCTGCGAAAGAGGGCGAATTCCCACTAGCGACATTTGAAGCGTCCGAGGAATTGGAGTGGCAGAAAGAGTCAAAACGTCAACGTTCTTTTTCATTTCTTTGATTTGCTCTTTTTGCTCGACCCCAAAACGTTGCTCTTCATCCACGATAAGCAAACCCAAATCTTTGAAACTGATTTCTTTGCTGAGCAGCCGATGGGTTCCGATCACCAAATCGACTTTTCCATTTTTCACGGCTTCGATTGAGGTTTTTTGCTGGGTTAAAGGAACGAGACGGGAGAAAAGGCAGATTCGGATTCCAAAGTCGGAAAATCTTTGCATAGCCACTTCATAATGCTGTCGAGCCAGCAAGGTTGTAGGGCAAAGAATGGCAACTTGCTTCCCCGCAAGAATGGCTTTGAAAGCGGCTCGAAAGGCAATCTCCGTTTTTCCGAATCCGACGTCGCCGCACAAAAGACGATCCATGATTTCCGGTTTTTCCATATCGCCTTTTATTTCTTTGAGAGAGCGAACTTGATCGGGGGTTAATTCGTAAGGGAATTCTTCTTCGAATTTTTCTTGGAATTCATCATCGGGAGGAAAAGAGAAGCCAGAGATTTTAGCCCTCGAGCCATATAAGGCAATGAGACGATCAGCCAATTCGTTAACCCGCTCTTTGATGTGCTCTTTCTTTTTTTGCCATTCTCCACCCGAAAGATGCGAAAGTTTGGGGGCTGCCCCTTCTCTTCCTGCGTATTTTCTGACAAGTCGGAATTGTTCCAAGGGAACGTACAAGGTTTCGTTTCCAGCGTAAGCAATCCTCAAATAATCCCTATGAATTCCTTCTACTTCAAGGGTTTTAATCTCAACGAACTGCCCCACGCCGTTATATTCGTGGACAACATAATCGCCCGGTTTGAGATCTTCGTAGCTTTTCAAAATGATCGCATCTTTAAAACGAGACGAAAAGCGGGTATTGGCCATGCGTTGGCCAAATATTTCGGAACTGGAAAGGTAAGCAGTGCCAAGATCAGGAATTTCGAATCCTTCATTGAGATTCAAGCTCGAAAGACCTAATGAGCCATTGGGCAAATTGAACCCTTCGACTTTTTCGTAAGGAATTTTGGCGTCGTCCAAAAAACTTTTGGCCGTTTCGATTTGGTGGGGATCGCTTAAGGCCAAAACAACCTTTTTATCGTTTCGGAGGTAGCTTTGAACGGTCGAAGTTAAAGATGCGATTCCCATTCCCGCGGATACGATGTGACGGACCGTAAAAACGAAATCATCGGGGTCGGAGAAAAATTTGTGACCATAAAACACTCGCCGATAGTCAGGAAGGGCTTCACTAACCTCCATGTATTCTTGAAGATGCGTGGGAATTAAACGTTCGTTTTCAAGCTCTGAAAAATATTCGCGGGCTTCATTGACCAACATATCGGATGCCGTAACAAAACTCTCTTTGTCGGGAATGAACAAAAGACGTGGTTGAAAAAAATTGCAAACCGAGAAGGCGTTGTTCAAAGCGAAACCATAATATTTATATAAAGTGGGTTTGTAGTTTCGAGACACGATATCTTCAATGTCCCGTCCCACGTTTTCCGTCAAAGTTTCTTGGAAAGAAGGCGGAAGGGTCTTGGAATCATCCTCGAGTCTTTCTTTGATTCTTTCTACAAAGGAAGTGATTTCATCATCGGTCATAAAAGTATCGGTGGCCGGAAGAATCTTGATTTTATCAATATCTTTTAGGGATGATTGCGTTGCGATGTCAAAGGTTTTGATGCTTTCGATTTCCTCATCGAAGAACTCAATTCTAATCGGAGAAAGATAATTAACGGAAAAAACATCCAGAATATCTCCTCTTAAAGCAAATTCCAGAGACTGATCAATCTTGTTGACTCGGTTATAGCCCATCATAACCAAGGCGTTTTTCAATTCTTCAAGATCGGTTTTCCCCCCTTTTTCCAAAGTCAGAATGCTTTTTTTGAACTCGGCAGGGTCGGGAAGATAGCGAAGAAGAGCGGCCGGATGGGTCACAAGGATTTTGGGACTTCCTTCTGCAAGCTGCCCCAGGGCATAAATACGTTGGGCCATCAATTCGCGGGAAGAGGATAGGGCTTCGGCTCGAAGAAGCTCATCGGCTGGGAAGAAGACAATCTGGTCTTCTTTAAAGAAATTCAAAAGAAACTCATAAGTTTTTTGGGCGCTGTAAAGGTTATTGGCAACGATGACATAATCATCTGGATTATCATGATAAATTGAGGCGAAAAGAAGGCCGGTTCCGATGACATCGTCAACAACAAAATGCCCCTTCTTGCTGGTGAGGGGGGAGGCTAAATCGAGTTTGTTGAGGGTTTGGAATAGGTCTATCAAAATCACTCTTTCTGATGGCTGCCGTTATAGGTGCTCATCGCATAAGCGAAACCTTTTATCTCGATGTCGCGAAGGGCTTTCGCAGCGTTGTCGGTTGATTCGTCGACAAGAGCTAAATCGTCCCCTTTGGGTTTTCCCAACACATAATCGATGGCGTCTTTGTGAGGTGGCTCACCAATTCCGATCCGGATTCTTTTTATGGAATCGGTTCCGAATTGATCGATGACGCTCTGCATGCCTTTATGCCCGCCAGAAGTCCCGTTTTCGCGCAGGCGAATGGTTCCAATCGGCAAGGCCATATCATCATAAACGATCACAATATCCTCAGATGGAATTTTGAAATAATCAGCCGCGGTTCTCACGGAAGTGCCAGATAAATTCATGAAAGTTTGAGGTTTCAAAACAATAATGGGTTCGGAAAAGTCGGGATTTTTAATTAATCCATAAATACCTTTGAATCCATCCTTGTCGAAAATTCCGGCGGCCATATTCGTGAATTTATCGATGGAGACAAAACCCATGTTATGGCGAGTCCCGACATATTCGCCGCCTGGGTTCCCCAAACCAACGAAAAGTTTCATTCTATTTGGCCTCAATGACAGAAAGAGAATTGATAACAATAACGATTTTTTGAATCTTTTCGGAATCATAAACTTCGACAGGATTGTTCTTAAGGCTTTTCAGCGATTCCACATCAGTCGAGGCATCAGGATTGGCCGTCATCATCTTAATGGAACTCCTAATCATGAAGTTATAAGGGAAATGCAGCTTTTTCATATCAAAGGAACCCCTAAGTTGGTAAAAACGAATGTGGTACATATCAAGAAGATTTTGTTCGATTAAGATCGAGCGCCCTTCTTGCGTCGGCACGGATAGCCCAACCGAGAAGACAATGAGGTTTTTGTCTTTGAAGTCGTTATAGTGCTCAAGGAACTTATTCAGGCCTTGAATGGTTCCGCCTAAAACCCAACCCCCGAAAACAATGGTGTCATAATCTTTGGCCTTGCTGGCTTTAAAGTTTTTTAGCGGAATAACCTCTCCGCCAATTTTTTTGGCGATATCTTCAGCGTAGGCTTTGGTATTGCCGGTTTTGGATTTATAAATGATTAGTGTTTTCATAGCAGGATGAGTTTACCACCCTTTTATAGATAAAAGGAATCCACGAGAATAGAATATCATTCATGAAGATTAAACGTTGGCTGATAAACGCTCTTAAAGGAACCGCGTTGGGCCTTGGAATGATTCCAGGAGTAAGCGCCGGAATGGTTGCTTTGGTTGTGGGGATTTATGACATTTTAATCGGAGCGATGGCCAATCTCAGAAAAAATTTCAAAGAAAACATGGGTATCCTCCTCCCCTATTTTGTTGGGGCAGTCCTATCGGCAATCGCGGTTATGATAGGCGTCAGTTATGGTTACCGTTATGCCCACCTTGCCATCAATTGTCTTTTTGCGGGCTTTATTATTGGGACGATTCCGCTTGTGACAAAAGATCTTAAGAAAAGCGAAATCTCTGCAAAAACAATTCTATTAATCGTTGGGGGTTTTATTTTTACGGTCGGAATTGGCGTTTTATCTTTATTGAGCAAACTTTATTGGGGCTTCAATATCGAAAACTATTTTGAGAGCAATGTTTGGTGGATTTATCCAGCGGTTTTTGCGGTTGGATTTTTAGCGGCTGGGGCTTGTATTCTTCCTGGGCTTTCAGGAGCCTTGATTTTATATATATTGGGTTTTTACGATCCAATTGTAGCCATGTACATTGGCAGCAATTCGATGCTTCATAATCACGATCGCATTGTTCCGGGCTTGTTGCTGTCTTTAATTCTTATTTTTGGAATTGTTTTGGGTTTTGTGGCCGCCAGCAAATTCATGAAATCGTTACTCGCAAAGCACCATACTGAGACCATGTTCGTTGTTTTGGGTTTTTTGCTTGGCTCTTTTGTTTCGACCTTCGTTAATCAATCGGTGTTTTCAAATGGAAATTGGTTGTACCAAACCGCATACCCTTGGGAGTGGGTAGTTGGCCCTTTGCTTCTCGTGGTTGTTTCGGTGGGTTTTTTCTTTTTGTCAAAAACATCCAGCAAGAAAAAGATAACAAATATTCAACAACAGTAAACCTATGGATGCGCCTTATGAATAAACACTTTTTATTTCTTCGATTGACTAAGAAATAATTGACACGTTTGGTCAAAGAACTATCCTAGTAATCGCACACCTTTGTGAGGCTAAAAACATGCCAAGAACAAACGAGCAGAACGAATCGATCCGAGATAAGCGGAAAACAAAAATCCTGGAAAGGACCCTTAAACTATTCGCAATTAATGGTTTCGATTCGGTAACTATTGATGATATTACGGTGGCTTGCAATTGCTCGCATGGTCTTTTTTATCATTATTTCAAAAGCAAAGAAGACGTTTTCAATGCTCTCATTGAATTGAAGAACGAAAAATACAAAAATTATTTGATTCCCAAGGATGCGGCAATAGCGGCCGGCGGGGTTAAAGGTTTAAAACTCATTTGCGATTATTGCGAGAAATTTATCAGCGCTCCGGACGAGGCGATTTATTTGTCTCGGCTTAGCACCACCCGCCGCTACACAACAACTTCTTACAATGAAACCCTTCTAGGCGAGGATCCTTTCCCTTACCTTGTCGATTTGATCAAACAAGCCCAAGCTGAAGGAACCATTATCGCTGATGACCCCCAAGAAATCGCCAATGTTTTCGTTGACTTCATCAATGGTGCAACTTATCGCCGAATTTTTGAGGGAAGCGAAAAATATCAACCAGTTAGTAGTTCAATGATTATTAGGATTTTCCTAAAATAAGTCCTTTCTCGTTTCTTTTTGTTTTGTTCTCTCGAAAAGTTAAAGTCGTTCCGTTGACATATAAATTCATAATCGTAGAATTACGCTTGTGCTCAAACTTCTTAGATATTTAGAACCGATTTGGTGGGAGGTCCTTATCGCTGTCCTTTTAATGGGATTGCAGGCTTTCTTTGCTTTGGCGATCCCGAATTTCATGGGAAACATCACTACAATCATGGAGAATCCCATCAATTATTCCTCTTCGATGAAGGGTTTGATTTCGTTTGCGGGTTTTTATTTCGTTCCACCGACCGGAAACCACCTTACCGATACTTGGATCATCGGCGGCATTATGTTGGCCTTCGCTTTTTTGTTCGTGATCTGCGCTTTCGCCTCTTCGATCATCAATAGTTTTGTCGGAGCTACTTATGCCCGCAATCTCCGCCATGACGTCTTCCAAAAAACCGTTTCTTTGTCGGTAAGCGAGTATTACAAATTTGGGACGGCCTCCTTAATCACCAGAACGACTAATGATATAGAACAAACCCAAAACGTCGTCACCTTTGGCCTTCGCGTCTTGATAACGTCACCAGTTTCTTTAATCATCGCGATCGTGATGATTCTGACAAGGGACGCTACGTTGGCATTAATCGTCGCTTGCACGATTCCCTTCATTATCGTTACCGCGATTATTCTTCTCATCATCGCTAATCCCCTTTTTAAGAGGATACAAATCTCCATCGATAAACTGACCTCAGTTCTGCGGGAATCGCTTAAAGGCGTCAGGGTCATCCGCGCTTTTAATCAGGAAGATAAAGAATATGGCCGGTTTAATCAAGCCAACACCGATGTTACCCAAATCTCTATCAAAACGGCACGAATCATGAGTTTTGGTTCCCCAATTATCTCGATTATTTTCGATTTTACTTTTTTGGCGGTTTTCTATTACGGATTCACTACCATTTCGGGAACGCCCTCTACCACCACGATTGATTTCACGAACGTCATCGTGGGAGCCGAATATGCGATGCAGATCATTCAATCCTTCCTCATGTTCATGTTTTTGCTCATCTCGGTTCCGCGGGGTCAAGCTTGCGCTAAACGCATAAACGAAATTTTGAGTTCTGATAATCCAATCAAGGATCCTCTTAATCCGGTAATACCCGAAAAAAACACAGGTTTGGTTGAATTCAAAGATGTTTCTTTTGCTTTCCCAGAAGCGTCCGCTGCAACCATCAGCCATATTTCTTTTGAGGCAAGACCGGGGAAAACCACAGCCATCATAGGTTCTACTGGCAGCGGGAAGTCCACTGCCGTCAATTTAATTCCCCGGTTTTATGACGTTACCAAAGGAAGCATTCTCGTCGATGGAGTGGATGCCCGTAATTATAAAACTGACGACCTGAGGGCACGGCTTGGCTATGTTCCTCAGACGGCTCAGCTTTTCTCTGGAACCGTCAGGGAAAACATCGCTTTTGGAAAAGAAGATGCTACCGATGAAGAGATCAGCCAAGCGCTTGAAGTCGCCCAAGCTACCGAGTTTATTTCAACCCTCGAAAAAGGCCTTGGTGCCCCTGTCGAGCAAGACGGGAAGAATTTTTCGGGTGGGCAAAAACAGCGTCTTAGCATCGCTCGAGCCTTAGTCAAAAAACCTGAAATTTATATATTTGACGATTCTTTCAGCGCTTTGGATTTCAAAACCGATCTGAAACTCCGAAAGGCCCTCCGCAACTATACTTCCAAGAGCACCATCATCATCGTGGCACAAAGAGTTTCCACCATTATCGACGCCGATGACATCGTGGTCCTCGACGAAGGCAAGAAAGTCGGAGAAGGAACCCATGAAGAACTTTTAAAGTCCTGCGACGTCTACCGTGAAATCGTTTCTTCGCAAATGGATAAAGATGAGATCGCCAAAACGATGGCGCTTTCATCAGAAGAGGGTCGTTAATATGCCCGGCCATCATAACATGACACTGCAAAAACCCAAGAACACCAAGGTTACCTTAAAACGCCTTGGCAAGGATTTCGCCTCTCAATGGCTTCCGATCATGATTATTGTTTTGCTTTTGGCTGCCTGCTCCATTTTCTATGTGATCGAACCCGTGATGTTAGGTGGGGTTTTGAATGGCTATAAAAACTTCATTCAAGATGAAAATGGCTTTTACGTGGTTAATTGGACAACCTTGATATGGTATTTCGTTTTCATCTTTGTTCTAATTGCTTCAAGTAATATCGCCAGCTGGGCTAGTGAGTTCATCGGCGACAAAATCGCTGGCCAATATGCCTATCGTCTTGATAACAGCATCAAACGGAAACTGGATCGGATGCCCCTTTCTTATTTTGATTCCCAAAATTATGGGGACATTTTAAGCAAAGGCACCAACGATGTGGAAAACATCGGGAACAACGCCTATGGAATTGTTTCTCAAGCCGTCCAAGCGGTGGTCATGCTTGTCGGAACGATCGTGGCGATGTTCATTGTTTCTTGGCAGCTCTCACTGATCCTTCTTGCCTCGCTTCCAATAATGGGCGCGGCAGTTGCCTTAATTGGTAAACAAAGTCAAAAACAATTCAAGATTTATCGAACGAAATATGGAGTCCTCGAAGGGCAAATCGAAGAAGCTTATAACGGGTATAAACTCCTAAAGGTCTTCAACCGTGAGAAAAAAGCCCAGGAGGGCTTTGATGCCATTAATGGCCAAATGACGGAAGCCGATCGAAAATCTCAATGGATTTCTGGTTTTATTTGGCCCACCATGCGTTTCATTAACTTAGTCGTTTTTGTGGCAATTTCGGTTTCGGCAGGACTTATTTATGTTAATGCGGACGGAACAAATGTTGGAACTTTAGTCGCTTTTATCATGTTCCTTAACATCGTTTCGCAACCGCTTCAAATGATTGGGCAAATTTCTTCGACTTTCCAGTCGGTGGTGGCTTCATCGGAACGTGTCTTTAATCTCTTGGACGCCCCAGAAGAAACTCCCGATTCCGTGGATTCCATCAAAGACAGCGGCACCATTAGAGGCGAGTTTGTCTTTGACCACGTCTATTTCTCCTATTCACCCGAAAAACCTTTGATCGAAGACATGAATCTATCGGTCAAACAAGGAGAAACTGTGGCGATTGTCGGACCCACTGGAGCGGGCAAAACCACTTTGGTGAACCTCATCATGCGTTTCTATGAGGTCAATAAAGGCTCGATTATCCTAGATGGTCATAATATCCGGGAATATTCTCGCAATACCCTTCGGGGTTCGATTGGGATGGTTCTTCAGGATACCTGGCTTTTCAATGGCACAATTCGCGAAAACATCCGTTATGGCAATAACCAAGCCACAAATCAGGACGTCGAGTCGGCGGCCAAAACAGCTCGCGTCGACCATTTCATCGAAACGCTTCCGGGGGGTTATGGTTTCGTTCTTAATGAAGATGGCAGCAATGTCTCGCAAGGACAGCGCCAACTCATCACCATCGCCCGGGCAATTTGTTCAAAACCCAAGATTATGATCCTCGATGAGGCGACGTCTTCTGTCGATACGCGAACCGAGCAGGCCATCCAAGAAGCCATGGATAACGTCATGGCGAGCCGCACTTCTTTCGTCATTGCCCATCGCTTATCCACCATCAAAAACGCCAAGATGATTCTTGTCATGAATAAGGGCTCTATTGTAGAAATGGGAACCCATCAGGAACTGCTGACCAAAAATGGCTTCTATGCCGATCTCTATAATTCGCAGTTTCTAGGAAAAGACAGTTTCGTTACTACCGATTGAACGTTCGTTTTTAAATAAAAGGTATTAGCTCCGTTATTTTATTTTTTGTGAAGACGCTTGTCGCCGATTTTCTTTCGCCAAATTTCTTTTTCCTGCTCTTTGTTGAAATCTTTGATCGATTTATAAATTCCTTTAAGGGCGGGGTACATATTTTCATAGCAATTGCTGTAAAGATAATCGTATTTTTCGCAGTTTTGTTTATTGGGAACAAAGGTATCTTTAACTCTCACCATAGCGGCGAGGGCTTCTTCCGGAGTCTGATATTCTTTGATGGCCAAGAACCCGGCTATGGCCGCCCCAAGACTAGAGGTTTCATAAGTTTGAACTCGGGTTACCGGCCGTCCGAAAATATCGGCGGTTATTTGGCAGATAGCTTCGGATTGGGAGCCGCCTCCTGAAATACGAATATCCGGAATCTTGTGATGGATCTTTTTTTCAAAGTGCTCTATTCCTTCCCTCAACGCATAGGCGATGCCTTCGATTATGGCGCGGTAAAAATGCTCTTGCGTGATGGAATCGCTGAAACCAATGATGGCCCCTTTGGAAAGCGGTCGGGAAAGGCCCGGTCCCCAATAAGGTTGAAGAACTAGCCCGTCGCATCCAGGCGGAACTTGCGAAAGCTTTCCGTTGAAATCCGCGGCATCGACATCGGTGATGATGATGTCGTTGACTTGTCGGCCCCCGAATTCTTTGAGAAACCAGTTAATCATCCAATAGCCACGATAGATTTGAATATCCATATTGTAATATCCGGGAACACAAGACGGATATCCTGGCAAAAACTTCTCTGATTCCGTATACCGCGTTCTTGTCGTTTCAACCGTGGAAGCCGTCCCATAAGAGATGGCGGCGGTTTTATCATCAATGACTCCCAAGCCTAGGGTCTCGCATGATTTATCCGATCCGCAAGAATAAAGAATCAACCCTTCGGGAAGACCGGTTTCGGCCGAGGCTTTGGCGGTAATGGATCCCATCGGCGATCCTTCAGGAACGATTTCGGCAAGCATGCTTTTCTTAAGGGAGAAAATTTGGCCCTTGATGTCCTTTTCAGGATTTTTATCCCATTGCCTCTTCGCGAAATCAATGGGATAGTGCCCCGCCATGTTGGAGGAACTGTCCTTTAATTCGTTCGTTAATCTAAAATTAAAATAGGTTGACACATTAACGTATTTGTCGACCTTGGCCCAATTCTCGGGTTCGTTTTCGATAATCCAGTTCGAAACGCTTCTCTTTCGATTAAACGAAATCGTATCGGACATTCCGATGATCCTAAAAATAAAACGCGAAGACCAAGGCAAAGGTTTTTTGCACTCAGCGTTGCGCTGATCGAGCCACAAAATCATCGGTCTGACCACGTTCCGATCTTTATCTAAGAGAACCGCGCTGTCACGAAAACATGTCAAGGTGATTCCCTTGACGCGTTTGAGGGCTTCGGGGTTTTCCTTGGCTATTTTTTTGGTGGCTTCGCAAAGGCACCGATAATAAATTTCAGGATCTTGTTCGGCGTAATTTGGCAAAGTCGAAAAATAAGGAGGGTCGTATTTGGATTTTTCGATAATGACTTCGTTTCCTTTTTTATCGAAGATTCCGACCCTTACGCTTTGAGTACCGAAATCAATCGTCAAGATAAACGGTTCAAGAACGTCCATAAATATCTCCGGGGATTATTTTATCACGAATCGAAGTGTCCCACGTGTTAAAATATAGCAGCCTCTTTAGAGGTTGGAAGAAGACACCAAAATGATCATTTCCCGTGCTCCATTCCGTGTAAGTTTATGCGGAGGCGGAAGCGACATACCGTCTTTCTACGAGAAATATGGTGGTTGCGTTTTATCCACTACCATCAGGAAATATGTCTACTTGGCCATTCACGGCGCTTTTAATAAGGATTCAATCACTCTTAAATATTCTCAAACCGAAGTCGTGACGGACCCCGCCAAAATCGAGCATCGAATTTTCCGTCAGGTTTTGATGGATTTTGGCAACAAAGGGATTGAGATAACTTCTATGGCAGACATCCCTTCCGGAACCGGTTTAGGTTCATCTTCCTCTTTTACAGTCGCGCTTCTCAAACTCATGTACACCTGGAATGAGAAAGCAGCTTCGACCTACAAAATCGCTAAGGAGGCCTGCGATGTTGAAATCAATCAATTGGGTAACCCCATTGGCAAGCAAGATCAGTTTGCGGCGGCTTTTGGCGGTCTTCGTTTTTATGAATTTTATCCAGATGGTTTCGTCAAGGTTCAACCTGTAATCATGAAGCATGATTCCTATGAGAAACTGCAAAATAACCTCCTCATGTTCTATACTGGCGACGTACGCGATGCCAATCAGATTCTCGCCAAGGAGACGAAAAACCTTGAAGATGATTCGGCCAAAATCGAAAGTACCAAACTTCTTTGCGAGATGACCCGCAAACTGAAAGAGGACCTCGAGAACAACGACGTTGATGCTCTCGGACCAATTCTTCTCGAAAGCTGGAAAATCAAAAAATCTCTAGCGGCCGGAATATCCAACCGGCTTATTGACGAAGCTTATGAGAAGGCCATGAAAGCTGGGGCTCTCGGCGGTAAACTTCTTGGGGCCGGAGGCGGGGGCTTTCTCCTTTTCTACGTCAATACCGAGTCTAAGAAAACCGCTGTCAGAAAAGCCCTTAATTATTTGACGGAGATGCCCTTCGAACTTGACCAGGCTGGCTGTTCGATTATCTTTATGGAGTAAAAGATGATTGCAATCATTCAGGCCGGCGGCGCCGGCACGAGACTAAAAGATATCACGGGCGATTTGCCAAAACCGATGGTTGAGATCGGTGGCAAACCTATTTTGGAATGGCAGATCGAAAACCTCCGGGATAACGGAGTCGAAGAGATTATCATCGTCATTTCAAAAGATAATGGCGGGTCTATCAAGGATTATTTTGCCGATGGAGAGGGTTTTGAGGTCAGTATCCGTTATATCGAAGAAGAAACTCCTCTCGGAACCGCCGGATCCCTTTTCTATGCCGCTCAAATGGTCGACGATGACTGCATCATATGCTTTGGCGACCTGATGCTCGACATTGATTGGCAAAAGTTCATAGATTTTCATATTAAAAAGGGCGGGGCGTTAACAGCCTTTGCCCATCCAAATTGTCATCCTTTTGACAGCGACCTGCTTGTTACGGACAAAGACGACAGGATAATCCGAATCGACCCCAAGGGTACGAATAGGAATTATTTCTATGAGAATTTGACCAACGCCGGCCTTTACATCGCCAGTCGTGAGGTCCTGAAATCGGTCACCAATCCGCTCCCAACGGATTTCGAGTCAGTGGTCTTGACCAATTTCATCGCAAGCGGGAAGGCCTATGCTTATCGATCCAGCGAATATGTTAAAGACTGTGGAACCCCCGATCGTTATTATGATGTTATCAATGATTGTGACGATGGAATAATCTCCGCAAAAAACCTTTCCAAACCCCAAAGGTGCATTTTTTTGGATCGGGATGGAACGATTAATACATTTGGGGATTTTGTTACGAATGCTGGCATGTTGGAATTGGTTCCCGATGCTGCAGAAGCCATAAAAATGATCAATGAATCCGAATACTTGGCAATTTGCATCACCAACCAGCCCGTCGTAGCGAGGGGGGAAACCACTTTTGATGAACTTGCCAACATCCACAATAAAATGGAAGATCTGCTCGGCCAGGGCGGGGCTTTTCTTAACGATTTATATTTTTGCCCCCATCATCCTGATGGAGGATATCCTGGCGAAGTCCCTGAATTGAAGATCGTCTGCGATTGCCGCAAACCCAAAATCGGACTTTTGCTCCGAGCGCAAGAGCGCTACAACATCGATTTCTCCAAGAGCTGGTTCGTGGGGGACACGAAGCAAGACGTTCAAACCGGTATCAATGCAGGTTGCCGAACCGTTTTGCTGACCTGCGGCGACTCACGAGACGATGATAAGTATCCCAACGCGATGCCCACCATGACCTGTGGCTCGCTTAAGGAAGCGATAACCGCCATTCTAGGGATGAAAGAAGACTAAAATAATAAAGTTGGGAGACCCACATGGTTGATTTCAAAAAAGACATCGAAGAATATTACGATCGAGAGATCGAGGTGATGAAGCGCCTTGATAAAAAAGAACTTAACAAGGCGATGAATTGTCTCCTCTCTCATTATGAGAATGAAACCAATGTTTATGTTTTCGGAAACGGCGGAAGTTCGGCCACCGCTTCCCACATGGTTTGCGATTTCAATAAAGGGGCCAGTGGTGAGGTTCAAAAGAGATTTCGTTTTATTTGCCTAAACGATAACATCCCTTCGCTTATGGCTGTCGCCAATGACATCGATTTTGAAGATGTCTTTTATTTTCAACTCGAGAACAAACTCCGAAAAGAAGATCTGATTCTTGCTATCAGCGGATCAGGAAATTCCCATAATGTCATAAAGGCCGTTATGTATGCTAAAAAAATTGGCTGCGAAATCATCGGAATGACAGGTTATGATGGAGGAAAGCTCGATAAAATGAGCGATTATCATCTTCATGTCCCAGCCGATGATATGCAAATCACCGAAGATCTTCACATGGGTTTTGACCATATGATAATGCAAATTTTTTGGAAATATCTTTTGAAAAAAGAAGGAAAATCCGCGTTCTATAAAATAAACAAATAAATATCGATTGTATTTTTTAACGGCTATTTTTTTAATAAAAGGACGTGAGTTTTTACAAGAATCGGATCGATGTTTTGAAAGGTCAAACCATCGGAAATTTTGGAAGCGGAATCGAACTCTTCAATAGTCTCTATGGTCCAGGCGTTAATGATATGGCGTTTGGCGTAGCGCTGAACTTTTTTCTCCGCCAACATCGTCTTCTCAAGATCCACCGACTCAAAGAAATTTCTGAACATCCAAATCCACTCTTTTTCGCTACCGATTAGCAATTCCCTAGCAAAACCGCCTTTCTTCATAAAAAGAAGGGCCCTCGGATCGAAAGAAATAACGATAATCTTCGTTTTGTCTTGTATCGAAGAGAGAGCCTTTAGCGCGGCTTTGGCAAGAGGTCTATAGTTTTTCTTGTAGACCTTCAGTTCCACGAGAATAAGTTTTCTTTCTTTGCCGAGCTCAAGAACCTCCTGAAACGAGGGAACCGTTTCCCCATCGAGAAGCTTGTAACCATTCTTAATCTCAGCGAAGGTCAAATCCTCGATAATTCCTTCTTTTCCGGTCGTGCGAATCAAATCGCTGTCATGGCAAACGATAAGCTTCCCATCTTTCGTCAAATGGATATCCAATTCAAAGGCGAAATCAAAGTCAATCGCCCTTTGAAAGGCTTGCAGCCCGTTTTCGGTGTGCTCCAGATCGTGGAGCCCGCGATGGGCAATCCCCTTGAAGAAATCGGGAGAGAACATCGCGATGTGTTTTTTTGCCATGATTTTTGCCTGAAAAAACTATAGTACTTTTTTGAAAGAGGGGAAGAGACCACAAGGCAATGAAACCACATAAAATTAGGC
>Ga0224525_1000283_pt1 | contig 24494 bp, 15 predicted proteins | sample CFST100metaG_FD_179874 | JGI IMG/M metagenome (GOLD analysis project Ga0224525, IMG submission 179874) | Peat soil microbial communities from Stordalen Mire, Sweden - C.F.S.T100 | ecosystem: Environmental > Terrestrial > Soil > Wetlands > Peat | place: Sweden: Norrbotten County, Stordalen Mire...
CTTTCAAAAACTCAAAGAGTTCAAACGCATCGCCATGAGAGCATGCAAAACCGATACTAGCTTTCAAGCCATGATCTATATTGCCGCCGCCGTCATTCGCTCAAGATGAACGTCAACAGGCCCTAGGAACTTGTTGAAAAAGTCCTCTGTTTACGCGCCACATATTCAGGCTGACTCGTCCAATAGAGATGCGTGAGATGAGCGGATTCAAGATGCGATGTTCAGCTATGTTTCTTTGGGGCAGCGCGTTCCACAGGATCATCCGTTGCGTGCGGTTCGCAAGCTGACGGACACGGTATTGCCTCTTTGAGCTCCGAGTTGGGCAAGCTATCCAAGGCCTCGGGGCGTCCATCGATTGCGCCGGAGTACATTCTGCGGGCCTTGTTGTTGCAGGGTGAAAAGGCTCAGCGATTGTCCTTGCCAGCATAGCAGTGACACGTCCATTCGAATGAAAGCGTATTGCGGGTTTGCTCCCCACACACGAGTGTTGTACGCATCTACGACACACAGATAGTTTGATGGGATCAATGCTCAGCGCTCTATCAACGCTGGTTAAGCCTATTTTCACTCGATATCTTCCCCTGAATCGTCTGGTTCGCGTCGAATACGATCTCTCCAAAGCGGATGGCGTTCATGAGCGAGTGGGCACTGCGATCTAACGCCTTGCGGATATGATCAGTTGCTTCACGTCTTGCCTGCTGTTCGTCACGGGAACGGATGGCTGCCACCTGGGAGATGTGCTCGGCCTGGAGGGTGGGACCATAGGAATCAAGGGGGAGACCAAGATAGAAAAAGCGCATCAATCGAACATGGATATTGCTCACGACTTCGAATAGCCGGCGATTCCGTGTGGATTGCGCGATAAGGCAGTGCAAGCGATAGTTCGTCTCAATGAATGCTCGATAGGACTCCTTATCACCGACACGATACTCGCAGGTTGCAAGCCGCTGCATCTCTTCAAGCTCAGCTTCACTAGCCCGCTGTGCCGCTAACGCAGCAGCTTCGGGTTCAAAGATCAGCTGCATTTCCTGGACGTCCTGGAACTCCGCCACGGACAGCACGGCGATCTTATAGCCACGGAAGGGCGTGATCTCGATTAGCCCCTCATGTTCCAAACGCCTGCACGCTTCTCTGACAGGTGTTCGACTCGCCTCGTACCGGCGTCCCATCTCGGCCTCAGAGAACGATTGGCCTGGGATCAGTTCACATTCGACAATGTCACGCCGCACCTTGCCGTAAAGCGTCTCTACAAGACTTTCCATAATCCTCCACCGACCGCTCGTTGGTTTTCTCGCCGCTATTCCTGACCTTCAAATACTGTTTTCGGCCAATAGTAACACAGAATTCACCGACTTCTCTACAGTTTGTAACGTACGGTATACCGTTCAGCAGTTAGAGTATACCCATCAACCGCCTACGTCAGTCAAGAATCTGGGGCAAGTTCATGACGGTTCTGAGCTGAGAACAAAAGATATTCGAACCGCCTCGCATTCCAACTTGGGGGAGGCTAAACCGATCAATTTACTGGAGAGTCGTGATGTTCATTTTTACGCTGTTTTCGAAACTCAGAGAGGCTCAATTTGCTTTCCGTGGGCAAGCCGCCGGTCTGCGATCCAGGCTCGGGAAGCCGTCGCTAATCGGTCCAGTTTGCGCATTGCTTCTGCTTTTTTGTCCGCCCCTGTGTCTCGCGCAATACACTACGGGTCTGGTTGCCGGGTCTGTTCTTGACCCGTCCGCCGCACCGATCAAGGACGCAATCGTAGACCTGAGAAGCATGGAGACCGGAGCGGAACGGCAATTTCCGACCAATGGGGACGGAACCTTCTCGTTCACTGCTGTTCCACCTGGAAGATATCGACTTCAGGTGAATGCGACTGGTTTTACTTCTCCGTCAACCGAAATCGTCGTGAACATCAGTCAAACGACGACGCAGAACTTCACACTGCAAATTGGCCAAGCGACCACGAGCATTGAGGTCAAAGCCAACGCTGATACTCTGCTCGATGCTTCAGACCCGCTGCGGGGCGTCATCTATAACGAGACAGAAGTTGGAACGCTTCCCAACCTTGGGCGCAACATCAACAACCTGGTGATCCTGGTGCCAGGCGCCACTCCCACCTTCAATCCACGCGGCGGTGAATTCACGACGGTCAATGGCGCGCAAGCCGGCCAGATCAACGCAAACGGAGGACGGTCGAAATCGACCAGCGCGCAATTGGACTACACCGATGCAAACGACTGGGAATTTGGCGGCATAGCGCTGGGAACCGAGCCCACGCCGGAGATGTTATCCGAGTTCCAGGTTCTGACAAATAATTGGGCCGCAGAGTATGGCGTAAAATCAACCGCTCAAATCGTCATGGTGACGAAGAGCGGGAGCAACGCTCTTCACGGAACTGCTTACGATTTCATTCAGAATGCCGCGCTGAACGCGAGGAACTACTTTGACACCACGGGGAAACCCGCTCCCCTCGTTCAGAACTATTATGGATTCACTGTCGGAGGTCCGATCCTCCGCAATCGCACCTTCTTCTTTGCCGGGTATGAGGGGCGATCAACGCACGGCGCCGGCTCAACGCTGGTAGCTGACCTTCCCACGACCGCCGCGCGCGCGATGGCTACTGACCCTTCGGTTCTGAGCCTTCTACAACTGCTTCCCCAACCTACCACCGCAACCAGCAATCCCTTGATCGGCACGTCTTCCATCTCCGAGCCGAATCCCGCGACGAACCAGCAATACCTGCTGCGCGCAGATCATTACTTCTCGAGCAAAAACAGCCTCACGCTGCGCTACTACAGCAGTTCAGGAACAAGCGTTGATCGCATCGCGAACTCGCTGCCACAGGATGATGCCAGCTTCGACCCGGTTGGCCGTAACGCGATGATTGCCGAGACGTGGACGCCTCGTCCAAATATGACCAACGAACTACGGATCGCCTATGGCAGGTCGAGCGCATTGTTCGAGCCCTTAACGACCCCCGCCACCCAACGTTATAACGTGACCGGCCTCGTTGGCTTTGGAACCGAACAGTATTGGCCACAAGGCCGCGTTTTTAACGTGTATCAATTGAGTGATGGATATAGCATTGTTCGAAACAAGCACACCGTAAAGGCAGGGCTTGATCTCCGTTACATCCAAGACAACTCACTCAATTACACGAACAGCCGTGGTATCTTCACTTTTACGTCCATTAACAACTTCCTGGCCGGAACGATTGGCAGTTATACACAACTGTTCGGAAACACCTATCGTGGATTCCGTGAAAGCTATGACGGCTTCTTCGTACAAGATGACTGGAAATTACGGCCCACCCTTACGCTTAACCTCGGTCTTCGTTATGAGTACCAGGGCAGCCAGAGTGATGCCAACCACCAGCAATCTGTACTCAACACCTCGGGAACCGGAAACATCGGCCAGCTTGGCAGTGGACCGCTCGGCGTGTTCAACACGCGGAATCCTCTCATCAACGCTCGCCCCGCCCTCTTTGCGCCTCGCTTTGGATTCGCCTGGGATCCGATGAACGGCAGGATCGTTGTTCGCGGCGGCTATGGCGTGTATTTCGATTCTTTGATCTTCAACGGTCTGCAGGCCGGCCGGACCGCTCCTCCCACCGATTACACAGTAACTCTGACCAACTTTACTGGAGGAAATACACTTGCCAATCTTCTAGCCGGGACATCACCGTTTCAAACAACTTATACGGCTCAGGTCGGCAGCTTCAACAACGTCACGAATCTGGGCTCCGTTGTATCCGAAAACCCAAATATCAGGAACCCCTATAATCAGCAGTACAGCTTCGGCGTTGAGTATCACTTGACGCCGTCAATCGTGGCTGAAGTTTCCTATACCGGCTCCAGGGGAGAAAAACTGACCACCTACGAGCCCATCAACTCCACCGTGTCGTCAAGCCGTCCGTCCCCGGCGACAAGCGCCGCGGATCAGGCCGCGAGACTGGCTGAGTTCAAAGCCTACTATGCGAGTGAAAACGGTCAAAACAATCCGCGCATCGATCCTCGGTTCAATGACGTCAGCTACATCAACAGCACGGGTTCATCCAACTACGACTCGCTCCAGGTGACAGTGTCGCAGAACGTTTCGCATGGCCTTCTCTTCCGCGCCTCTTACGTCTTGTCGCATTCCCTGGACAACAGTTCGGACTACAGTCCTGGGCAAGGCGCTTTGGACTTCAACTTTGAGCAGAACCAATTCAATTCAAAAGCCGAGTATGGCAACTCCGACTTCGATATTCGGCAGCGTTTCGTGCTCTCGAACGTCTGGCAGATTCCCGTCTTTCGGGATCAGCGGGGAATCGCCGGACATGTTCTTGGGGGGTGGACTTTCGCAACCGTTGACCAGGTTCAATCCGGATTGCCTTTTACCGTGATGAATGGATCAATAGCAGGAATTCCTGACGCCAACATGGACGGGAACACGGTTTCAGGGCTTGACAACTCCCGCCCGAACTGCGTGTCTGGAGGAACTTTCACCATGGGCAAGCCTGAGTCGAATACAAAATACGTTCCGACGCTGCTGGGCAATAATGGTAATTGTGCGCGCAATACAGCTCGGTTGAATAAGTTCATCAACTTCGACTGGACCTTCTCTAAAAACATTCGCATGTTCGAGAAGGGTTTTCTTGGCTCTGGACCGTGGAATCTTGAGTACCGCGCCGACCTGTTCAATGCCTTCAACAATCCTTACCTGTCGGTCTCGGGAACAAACTTTCTGACTCTTTCAAGCCCGAGCTTTGGAGTCTACAACACAGCCGCCGCAAGCCGGCGTATTCAGATGGCGTTAAAGCTCAACTGGTAGACTTTGATGCGAGATGAGTTCGCAGCCTTCGCCGCTCCTGCCGGGGCGAGGGCTGCGGCATCAAACAGGCCGAAAGGGTATTTATCTATGTTTAGGGTGAATCGCAGACAACTTCTTGTTGGGGCCGGTTCGGCTGTCGCCGTATCGGCCTTGTCGCCGCGCCTCATGGCCGCACCGGTGGAGGACTCGTTTCAGTTTCTGTTTATCACCGACTGTCACATCGAGCCGGAGTTCAATGCCGCGAGCGGAACAGACTCCGCTTTCAAGAAAGCCCGCACGATCAAGGCGGACTTCACCATTCAGGGAGGAGATCACGTCTTCGACGCCGGTGCGGTCAGCAAGCAGAGAGCTTCTTCGCTCTTTGATCTTTATGCCAAAACCGAGCAGGATTTAGGCATGAAGGTCTATCACACTATCGGTAACCATGATTGCCTTGGCATCATTGGCACGGCTGTGTCTCCAGACGACCCGCAGTACGGCAAGAAGATGTATGAGGAGAGGTTCGGCAAGACCTGCTACTCATTCGATCACAAGCATTGCCATTTTGTAATTTTAGATTCCATCAACCCCCTGCCAGGACACGCTTTTGAGGGCAGGATCGATGGCAGACAACTGGCCTGGCTCGCCAACGACCTTGCAAAAGTACCTGCGGGCGCGCCGATCATTGTGGTAACCCATATTCCATTGGTCACCGCTATAGCGGCCTATATTGCTCCAAGCTCGCCAATGCACAAGTACATTCCTCTATTAAGCGTGGCAAACTCCGCTGAGGTCATAGACGTCTTTAAGGGACACAATGTGATCGCTGTCCTGCAGGGCCACGCCCATATCAACGAGATAGTTCTGTGGAAGGGCGTTCCGTACATCACGAGCGGTGCGGTCTGCGGGAACTGGTGGCATGGTCCCTATCTTGACCATCCAGAGGGCTTCACCGTGGTGAGTGTTACCGGAGGCAAGGTGACCACCCGTTACGAGACATACGGCTTCAAGAGTGTTGATCCTCAAGCAGATTATGGCTACAAAGCTTCCTAAGTAGCGAGGCGGGCTCACCGCGCTCCGAATGCTCTGTAATACTTGACCCTTCTGGCAATATAATTCATTCATGGAAAAGAGATCGGCCAGGCTTCCACTCAGGCCATTGGCATTGCTACAGTTGCTTTTGTAACGGTGCTTGCGGGATAGTAACTTCGAAGACCGAAGAAGCGAGACTCGCGGTTTTTGCCGCAGATATTCTTGTAGATCGATGTGGAGCACCGCTGCATTGATCTACTCTGGGAGTTTATCAGAGCCTTTTTCCTTTAGGTATAGATTTCGGGTGCCCCACCCTCGCCGCGTATTTGTTTTTGCGGCTAGGGTGGGATTCCGCTGCACCATCAGGAAAAATGCTCTAGGTCTCTGACAGCTTAAAGTTGTACCAACCCTGGGTGCCCCACATCTCGATTTTGAGATGTGGGAAACCACGAACTCAAGGTACTTCTTCATCCTGTCAGAGACCTAGAAAAGGAGCTTTCATGTTCATTCGCCGGCGGCAGTTCGCGCGTGGTGCAGTAACTTCTCAGGATTCGGCTGCAACGGCCATTTCCGTCAACAACCCTCCCACTCCACCATCTCTCCCTGAGGGAGGCTCGATTACTGATGTTCCTGGTCTGCGCGTAGGACATTACACCTTGAAAGAGCGGCCCACCGGATGCACGGTCATTCTTTGTGAAAAAGGGGCGACCGCGGGTGTTGACGTTCGTGGTTCGGCGCCGGGAACTCGGGAGACAGACTTGCTTTCACCAGTCAACACGATTGATCGAGTGAATGGGATATTGCTCTCTGGAGGAAGCGCCTACGGATTGAATGCCGCCGCCGGAGTTATGAGATATTTGGAAGAACATCAGGACGGCTACGCGATCGCCGGCGGTGTAGTCCCAATCGTTCCCGCTGCTGTGCTGATGGACCTTGAGCTTGGGGACTTCAAGTTTCGGCCAGATGCGGAATCCGGGTACAACGCGTGTCTATCAGCGACCAGCGGCCCAGTGGTCGAAGGCTGCGTTGGCGCCGGTGCTGGAGCGACGGTCGGTAAGATGTTCGGGGGCGAATACATGATGAAGAGCGGTCTAGGTTCCGCCAGCATCAGAATCGCTGAAACAGATGTGGTAGTCGGAGCAATCGTGGCGGTCAACGCGCTCGGAGATGTCCTGGACCCACGAACCGGCAGAATCCTCGCAGGCGCCCGCAATGCGGATGGAAGGGGCTATCGCGATACCATGGCCCGGTTGCTTCAAGGCGAAGCTGTATTTGGAAATTGCGGGGCGAACACGACCATTGGCGTCGTCGCTACAAATGCGCCGCTCACTAAAACGCAGTTGACCAAGGTAGCTCAGATGTCCCACGACGGGTACGCTCGCGCAATCAATCCCGTTCACACGATGGAAGATGGGGACACGATCTTTGCTCTATCGACAGGGACAGCCCAAGAACGGCCGAATGTAACCACTCTTGGGGCCATCGCAGCAACCGTGATGGCTCGCGCAATCGTCAGAGCCGTTATGCAGGCCACCAGTGTGCCGGAATTAAATCTCCTAGCCTGCAGGGACTACCGATCGCCGGAATGATGCGAACTTCTATGGTGTTGGCAGAACCCCATCGATGTGAATGGCTTAAAGTGCCATCCGCAGCCTTGCATGTTGTTGATAATACGTTTCATTGTGTTTTCGAGTCCTACCTGCGGATCCATAACTCAGATAAGATCAACAAAGAGAAAGATTTCGCCTTACTTGTCAACTCCAAAATTAGCCGGTTGTTTCAGCCTGATATTGACCTGTGCCGCAGACTTGCTCTATATTCAATCTACTTTCCGGTGCCCGATCGCGAGATCGAGCTGAAAAGGGAATCCGGTGAAAATCCGGAACTGCCCCGCAGCGGTAAGCAGGAACGAACGCTCCAAAAAAAGCACTGGTCCAGCCTTGGACTGGGAAGCTGGAGCAAGTAGGGAGCCTGCAAGTCCGAAGACCTGCCGAAAAGTGTGCCCACTGTGGGCATGAAATGCACACGCCTCCGAGGGCCGGGCCGGGTGTTGCGGTTTCCTGTGCCGCTTCATTCTCTGCCTTGAACTCTGAAGGACCGAGATGCTGCTCATTCATATCTTTTGCCGATTATGGCTTATCGCGAAGATTGAATGAATCGGCAGCTCCGGTCAAAGTATCTGAGATATATCAAGGAGTAATGCATGAGCTTGGCGTCTGCAAGGAATCTTGGATTTCCCCGTATGGGCAAACACCGTGAATTGAAGTTTGCATTGGAGAAATACTGGGCTGGTGAAGTCGAGGAGCAATCTCTGCTTGCAACCGCGCAGGCCCTGCGCAAAGGGCATTGGCAATTGCAGGTTGACACTGGTATTGGTGTTCCTCCCTCGAACGATTATTCTCTCTACGACCATGTGCTTGACACGGCGGTGACAGTTGGGGCCATTCCGCGCCGATTCAAAAGTTACGATGGTCCGGTGAGTCTTTCGACGTACTTTGCCATGGCTCGCGGGGCTCAAGACATTCCAGCTCTCGAAATGACAAAGTGGTTTGATACAAACTATCACTATGTTGTTCCCGAGTTTGAAGTTGGAATGCAGTACGCTCTGCGATCGAGCAAGGCTATCGACGATTATCTGGAGGCGAAAGCTCTGGGCATTGAAACTCGCCCAGTGCTGCTTGGACCAGTCTCGTTTGTGTTGCTCGGCAAACCAACCTATGTCAGTGTAACTCGTGTGCAAGTCTTCAAATCAATTGTTCCGATCTACGAAGAGTTACTGAAGCGCTTGGCCTCGGCGGGCGCGCACTGGATTCAGATTGACGAGCCATGTCTTTGCCTCGATCTCGATTCTGAGACCACGAAAATGTATCGCGAAGCGTACGCAGCGTTGACCGGCACGTCCTCTCTGTCAAAGTTGATGCTTACCACTTACTTCGGAGATCTCGGAGCAAACCTTGATCTGGCGTTGGAACTTGGTACAGCAGGCCTTCATCTCGACTTGGTGCGTGCGCCGAAACAGCTTGGCGCACTATTGGCAAAGAACATTCCCACGCTCAAGGTTTCATTGGGTCTGGTGGATGGTCGCAATGTCTGGCGCACAGAGCTTAACAAGGCAGTTGAAACGCTGGAGGCGGCAGTCCGCGTACTGGGAAAAGATCGCGTGGAGGTCGCGCCATCTTGTTCCTTACTTCATTCTCCCTTCGATCTCGATACGGAAACGAAACTCGATGCGGAAGTACGTAGCTGGATGGCGTTCGCCAAACAAAAACTGGAGGAGGTTTCGATACTTTCCAGAGGAATTGACGGAAGAGACAAGATCAAAGAAGAACTTGCCGAAAATGCACGCCTCATGAAATCGCGCTGTGCCTCTACGCGCATTCATCAAACCAGTGTGAAGCGCAGTATGGACGCAATCGACGGCTCAATGCTGCATCGACGGAGTCCTTATCCAGAGCGCCATCGGGAGCAGGCGCAAGCTCTTTCCCTCCCAAGGTTTCCTACAACCACCATCGGATCGTTTCCGCAAACGGCGGAGGTGCGCAAAATGCGATCCGCATATCGTAACGGAAAGATACATCAAAAAATCTATGAAGGATTTCTGCAAGAGGAGACCAAGCGCTGCATTCAATTTCAAGAAGAAGTCGGACTCGATGTGCTGGTGCATGGAGAATTTGAGCGCAACGACATGGTTGAGTACTTTGGCGAGCGGCTCAATGGATTTGTCTTCAGCGAAAATGGGTGGGTACAGAGCTATGGCTCACGCTGTGTGAAACCTCCAATCATCTACGGCGATATTTCGCGCTCAAAACCAATGACCGTGTACTGGGCTCAATATGCGCAGTCTCTAACAAAGAAGCCGGTCAAGGGGATGCTTACCGGGCCGGTTACCATTCTGCAATGGTCTTTTGTGCGCGACGATCAACCGCGCTCGAAGACCTGCCAGCAGATCGCCCTTGCTATTCGCGACGAAGTTGCCGACCTTGAAACCGCGGGAATCAAGATCATTCAGATTGACGAACCGGCTATTCGCGAGGGCCTGCCGCTGCGCCGCGCGGATTGGCCCGCTTATCTGGATTGGAGTGTAAGTGCGTTTCGGCTTGCCTCTTCCGGGGTTGCAGACCGCACACAAATTCACACGCACATGTGCTACTCCGAGTTCAATGACATCATTGATTCGATTGTAAAAATGGATGCGGATGTGATCTCCATCGAATGCTCCCGTTCCCGAATGGAATTGCTGGATGCATTTCACCGAGTTCATTATCCCAATGAAATCGGTCCTGGAGTTTATGACATCCATTCGCCTCGCGTGCCGGAACGCGGCGAGATCGAAAACCTTTTACATAAGGCGCTGGAAGTTCTTACTCCAGATCAACTATGGATTAATCCAGACTGCGGGCTTAAGACTCGAGACTGGGCTGAGGTGAAGTTATCCTTGAAGAACATGGTGGCCACGGCGGCGAAACTGCGTTTGAGATAGGTGCTATTCTGTAATTGCCATGGATACCATAAAACCCTCACGCGTACGTGAGCTAGCCCCGGAACAGGAGATCGATGTCAATTCAAAGTGACCGTTGGATCAGAGAGCAAGCGATTCAGCATCGTATGATCGAACCCTTCAGCGAAAAACAGGTGGCCAGCGGAGTTATCTCTTACGGGCTATCCTCCTATGGCTACGATCTCCGTGTCTCCGATGAGTTTAAAATTTTCACCAATGTGAACAGCGCCATCATCGACCCCAAGGCCTTTGACGAGAGATCGTTTGTTACCGTGTGTGCGGAATCGGTGATTGTGCCGCCGAATTCGTTCGCATTGGCGCGTTCTGTTGAGTACTTCCATATTCCCAGGAATGTTCTGGCGATTTGTGTCGGGAAGTCAACTTATGCGCGTTGCGGGATCATCGTGAATGTGACGCCCTTCGAGCCGGAGTGGGAGGGATTTGTGACGCTGGAAATCTCCAACACGACGCCACTCCCGGCCAAGATTTACGCCAACGAGGGGCTGTGCCAGATTCTATTTTTTTGCTCCGATGAACCCTGTGAGGTCAGCTATGCGGATCGCAACGGAAAATATCAAAAGCAGCAAGGAATCGTGCTCCCAAAGCTAGCCGATTGTTCGAAATAGCGCTAGGTCTCTGACCGCTTGATTTTGTACCATCGCTGGGTGCCCCACATCTCGATTTTGAGATGTGGGAAACCACGAACTCAATGAAACTTCTTCATCCGGTCAGAGACCTACGCGTTGGTGCTAAGCTGCTGGATGCTCGACTGGCTCGCGGGTTATCGCGCTGTCATGTGTCGCTTGTTACATTATCCCGATTCCTGGACAATTTGGAAGCTATGGCTTCTCTCTATCTCAATACGAGAACTGCTCTGGCCTTTTCCTGCTTCCGCCGGTACTCGGCCAATCTGCCAGCGGTGCGAGGGCTGAGTCGGTTGTTGTCCTTTCATCGTCGGGTGAGGTCAGTGGTATGACCACTGCAACGTTAACGTATTATGCTAAAGCCAGCAGTGAGATTTTGATAGCGAGGCTGAGCGTGACACGACAGAAATCACCTCTTAATCAGATGGTGGCGAATTTGGCATTGGCAGCGGTTTTGGCCGCTGTTTCGGTGAGCGCGCTTCATGCCTCCGCCCGCTGTAACCCGCGCGACTTTGGCGCCAAGGGCGACGGCGCGACCAAGGACACGGCGGCGATTCAAGCGGCAATCGACGCCTGCTCGCGGCAAGGTGGTGGCACGGTCAGGCTCACCGCAGGGACGTATCTGAGCGCGCCGATCGTGCTGAAAAGTAACATCACGCTGCAACTCGACAAGGGGGCCACGCTGCTCGGTTCCGCCGATCACGCGGACTATCCGGCCAGGACGGAATTCCGTGCACCGGGGCTGCAACCGCTGGTGAGCGCCACGGATGCCGTGAATCTGGCGATAACGGGCGAAGGTGTGATTGACGGTGCGGGGCAGACGTGGTGGCAGATGGCGCGGGCTGTGAAGAATGCCGGCGTCGTCGGCTCCGGCCACCCGCGACCGGCGCTGGTGGTCTTCGACCATTGCAAGCACGTTCTAGTGGAGGGAGTTACGATCCAGAACTCTCCCATGTGGCAACTGGTTCCTTATTACTCGGATGATGTGGCGATTCGGAATATCAAAGTGCTGGCGCCGACCGACTCGCCCAATACCGACGCGATTGATCCGTTTTCCTCATCCAATGTGCGCATTGAGCATGTTTTTGTCGACGTAGGCGACGATGACATCGCGATCAAGTCCGGTGAGATCAATTCTCCGGGGCCGGACGATCCGAGCCGCGACATTACGATTACCGATTGCACTTTTCTGCACGGGCACGGTCTGTCGATTGGCAGCGAGATTGCCGGCGGGGCCAGAAACATCCGCGCCGAGCGGATTCACTTCAAGGGCACGGACAACGGTATTCGCGTGAAGGCGAACCGCGACCGCGGCAACGATGTGGGGCCGCTTACCTTCCGCGACATTGAGATGGAGGACGTGAAAAACGCGCTGATTCTGAGTGCGTACTATCCCCATGTTTTGCCCTCCGCGACGGAGCCGCCGCAGCCGGTCACACGCCTGACGCCGCACTTTCACGACATCACAATCGAGAACCTGACGGCCACGGGAAGCACGCTGGCGGGAGTGATTGTGGGCTTGCCGGAAGCGCCCATCCGCAACGTGGTTTTGCGCCATGTGAAGATCGGCGCGCGGCAGGGAATGACGATCGGCTACGCCGAGGTTTCTGGTGAAGGCGTGGAGGTCAAAACCGTCGAGGGACAGGCAATCACGAAGCAGGCGGGAGCGAAGGTCGCGCTGCGCTGATTGCGAATGGTGGTTTCCCATATCTGGCGCGATGATACTGCGCCAGATATGGGAAGCCCGCGGGAGAGGTAAGGAAAGAGGCCACGCCTGTTGGGCGTGGCCTCTTTCCTTTCTTTGACTGAAGTTACTGGTTGACGCCGCTGGCGAGGAAGCCACCATCGACCACCAGGCTTTGGCCGGTGACGAAGCTGGAGGAGTCGGAGGCGAGATAGACTGCGGCTCCGATCAGTTCTTCGGTTTTGCCGAAACGCCCCATCGGCGTGCGCATTTGCAGCTCTTTGCCACGCGGCGAGTTATCCAGCAGATCGGCATTGAGGGCGGTACGGAAGACGCCGGGAGCAATGGCGTTGACCGTGACGCCTTTTTTCGACCACTCGACGGCTAGCGAACGGGTGAGGGAAGCCACGCCGGCCTTGCTGGCGGCGTAGGCGGCCACTTCGGTGAGCGCCGCGAAGGCGTTCAGCGAGGAGATGTTGATGATGCGGCCGTAGCCGCGATCGAGCATCGGCTTGGCGAAGACCTGGCAGGCGCGCAGCGTGCCAACCAGATTGGTGTTGAGAATGTCCGTCCACTCTTCATCCGGTTCGGTGAGGGTGGGGACGCGCTTGATCTTGCCGGCGCAGTTGATGAGAATGTCCACCTTGCCGAAGCGCTCCAGAACGGCCGCCAGCAATTTTTCCAGCGATGCGCGGTTGCAGACGTCGGAGGCCAGTCGCAGGGTCTTGCGGCCAAGGGCCTCGATCTCGGTGGCGGTGGAGTCAACTTGCGGTTGATGGCGGGCCGAGGCAACAACATCGGCTCCGGCCTCGGCGAGGCCTAGGCTCAGAGCGTGTCCGATGCCGGTGGTTCCACCGATGATAACGGCAACTTTGCCTTCAAGACTAAGAATTTTCGAACTCATGATATCTCCATTTTGTTTGTGTCTGGTCAACTAACTGAGTGATGCCGCGCGTAGACGCGCCAATACTATCCCTTGCGGCCCAGAAAGACGGGAGCGATATGTCGGGCGAAAAGGTTCTCGGTTACGTTTTTGGCTATCACGGCTTCATTGGTTTCGAGCAGTCCAAAATAACGGGGGCCGAGCTGAGCGGCGACCTTGAAGCCGACATGCAGCAACTGACGCAGGCTGCTGTTGTAGGCCTTCGAGTCCTGCACGTGGCGGATGGCGGAGGTGAACTGCTCGGAACTCCAGCCGCGCACCACGGTCGGAGTAGGCAGCTTGGCCGGATCGATGTCAATGACCGTGGCGTAGGGCACGCAGAGTTCTTCCCGCTGCGTGTAGGCATTGGCGTAGATCTCCTTGGCCAGCGCCAGCCCGTCGCCGCCAGCTTCGGCCAGGCCGGTCAGCTCTTCCAGCCAGGTGGTTCCGGCGGTCTTCAAGTGCACGCCGGCGTTGTAGCGCTTGATGGCCGCGTGAATCGCCGGATAGATGGAGAATTTGTCGCTGCCGGAGTGGACGCTGAGTTTGAGATTGTCCGGCAGGCCGAAATGCTTGACCGCATAAGCGATGGCCGCAATGTCGAGCGAAAACTCGCGCTCGAATTGCTTGAGGTCGCCCACATAGTCCACGCCCTTATTAAAGCGGCCGCTGAACTTGGGGGCGATGGTCTGCACGGGAATGCCTTCCTGGGCTATGGCCGCGAGGATAATGAGCAGCTCGACCGGGGTCTGGGCGCTGTCGGTCTCGTCCATTGAGACTTCGGAGATGAAGTTGCCCTTTCCCTTGCTCTTTTCTACAACGCGATAGACCTCGCCAGCCTTCTTGACAGCGGTCAGATATTTCTGCGCGGTCTGACGCAGCAGGGCGGAAGTAATTTCAAACGTTTCGCCAGCGCCCTCGAGCTGGATGCGTCCGATCAGCTTCTGGTTGCTGGCGACAAAGTTATCGATGTCGCGGTCAAGGGTGGCCTGCCCGATGAAGTCGGCCACGTCGATGGTGTAAAAGTCAGACGAATCAAGGAAGCGGCCAACGGTCTTGAGCGTGATGTGGTCGGCGTCCACAAAGTAGGGCAGCTTCCACGAGAGCGCTTTGACGGCGGCATCGGCGGCCACGCGCGTTGAAATTGGTTCGGAGCCGATGATGGTGTGTTCGCGGTTCGACTTGTTCCACACGGGAATAACTTCGATGCCGCTGGCGAGAGCCTGCACACAGGCCTGCAATTGTGCCTTGGCTTGGTGCGCGAACCGGTCTCCGGTCCCCACGGAATACTTGGCGAGTTTCAAACCTTGCTTTTCCATATTCACTCCTGCTTAGAAACGGCTGTGGTGTGCCCACAATCCCAACGCGGGATTGGGGATGAAGAAGATTTCTTCACCATCAACCCGATTTACGCCTAGGCTGAGCTTGCGCGGATCGTAGCGCGAAAGCATCCCATTCAGATCGCCATAATTGAAACCAACCCCCTCGACCTCGTCCTTACTGAGATGTCCGGGGCACCAGGTAATGGTGAAGCGACCTTCCGACGAGCCGTGAATGAGGTGCGCGGCGGCGCTCAAATCGTTGGCCAGATCGGCATTGTTTTTGACCGCGTCGAGGGTGGCCCCGGTTCCGCGGTAACCGTACTTACGGATCAGCCCGTCAATGGTTTTGTCTTCGCCGAACTGCGCCACACCCGGCGCCAGGATAATCAGCTCCGCGCCGTCGGCCAGCGCCATGCGCGTGCGATAGATGGCCTTGTTGCCCAGCCAGGTCGAATGGAATTCGCTCGGATCAAGATAGACGACGGCCTTCTGAATCGGCTCGTCGAGCATCTGAAAGTTGACCTTCAGGCTCAGCTCTGAGGCGCGCAGAAAGCATTCGACGTCATCGCCGACGAACAGGCCGCGCACGGCCAGCCCGCCGTCCGCCTTGCTGCCGACGACGGTGAGCACATAGACGATGGGCAGATGCCGCAGAAAATGATCGGAGGCGTAATTGAGCACGTTGCGCACGGGGTTGATGGCGCGTCCCATGATCCGCTCCATGCCGTAAACCGCGCCCAGATAGTGGCTGCGGCTGATGCCCTCGTGTCCTCCGGTGCCGACCAGAACATTTTTGTTGTAGTTGGCCATGCCGATCACTTCGTGCGGCACGACCTGGCCGATGGAAAGAATCAAGTCAAAGCCGCCGCGGGTGAGCAGACGGTTGACCTGCGCGGGCCAGGCATAGTTCAGCTTGCCTTCGGATTGCTCACGAATGAATTCGGACGGCACTTCGCCGACCGTCTCCACATCGGTTCGCCAGTTGTGGACGCGGAAGAGATTCAGCGGCACATCGCCGTACATGTGCGCAATCTGGTCGGGGCGCATGGCGGCATGGGTGCCGATGGCGGGGAGAATCGCCTGAAGGCGCTCACCATAATACTGCCAGGCGTAGCGCGTCAGCTCACCGGCGCGTGAGTGCTCGCGGGTTTGGTCGGGAGGCAAGGCCAGCACATGATTTCGCTGGCCCAACTTTGCCAGGGTATCGGCTAGCAGCGCCTTCAGTTCGGACGGAGAGAGATCGGTATCGATGCTTCCTTCAGCGCAGTATAGGCTCATGCGGATAACTCTGCTTTCTTCAGTCCGGGCGCGAGCAGAACCATGAAAAGCCAGGAGACGAGATAAACGCTGGCGGCGATGAGGAACAGAATTGCATAGCTGTTCGAAATTTGCAGCAGGTGACCGGCCAGTTTGGCAAAGGCAAAGCCGGTCAGGGCGCCGAGCATGGCGCCAATGCCGGTGACCGAACCCACGGCGCCGCGCGGAAACATATCCGAGGCAGTGGTGAAGAGGTTGGCCGACCAGCCCTGATGCGCTGCGGCCGCCAAGCTGAGCAGTCCGATGGCGACCCATTCGCCATTAATATAGTTAATGAGAAAAACGGGAACGACAAGAATGGCGCAGAAAAGCATCACCGACAGCCGCGCCCGCTGGGCGGAAAATCCCCAGCGGATCAAGCACGATGGCAGCCAACCTCCGCCGATGCTGCCGACCGACGAAGCGGTGTAGACAATAATCAGCGGCAGTCCAAGGTGCTTGAGATCGAGATGATACTGCTTGCTGAAGAAATCCGGCAGCCAGTAGAGATAGAACCACCAGATGGGATCGGTGAGGCCCTTGGGAATGGAAAAAGCCCAGGTCTGGGGAATGCGCAGCAACTTGATCCAAGACATCGAAGCGTAAGGCTTCTCCGGGGGGTCCTGGTTGATGTGGGCAAGTTCCGCGCGGGATAGCTTGGCATGATCGACGGGGCGGCGGTATTTGAGAAACCAGACCACAATCCAGCAGGCGCTCAATATGCCGGTAATCAAAAAGGCGTAGTGCCAGCCGAAACAGAGCGTCACCAGCGGCACGAGGAGCGAAGCCAGGATCACGCCGATATTGGCGCCGGAATTATAGATGCCGGTGGCCAGGGATCGCTCGCGCTGCGGAAACCATTCGGCCACGGTTTTGTTGGCTGCGGGGAAGTTACCGGATTCTCCAATGCCCAGGCAAGAGCGCGCGATGCCGAGTTGCAGCACCGAGTTAACCAGCGCGTGCCCCATGGCCGAAAGGCTCCACAGGCCCATGATGACCATGTAGCCAATGCGCGTGCCGACCTTGTCAACAAAGCGACCGGCGGCGAGCAGGCCTACGGCGTAAAAGAGGGTGAAGAAGGCCACGACGGTTCCGTAGCCTTCCTCGGTGAGGCCAATGCCATGATTGGCAACGCTCTGCATCAGCGTTGGCTTGAGGAGGCCCAGAACCGTGCGGTCCATGTAGTTGATCGTTGTTGCCGCGAACAGCATGGCGCAGACGGTCCAGCGCACATGACTCATGCGCTCGCTCAACGATTTCTCCGCCTCGCCCATCACTTCAGAATTCCGCATCCCCATCAATTCACTTTCTTGTTTATAAACGGTACGCTTTTTTTGCCAGCCCGTAAGCCAACTGCGGGGCAACTTCAAAGGCCTCGTCTTCGTCCAAGCGGTGCTCGGCGACCAGCCTGGCCAGGAAGGCGCAATCGACCCGGCGCGCCACGTCGTGCCGCGCCGGAATGGATAGGAAGGCGCGGGTGTCATCGTTGAATCCGACGGTGTTATAGAAGCCCGCCGTCTCGGTCACCTGCTGGCGGAAGCGCATGATTCCCTCAGGGCTGTCGTTGAACCACCAAGCCGGCCCGAGCCGCAGGCAGGGATAGTGGCCGGCCAGCGGCGCCAGCTCGCGGCTGTAAGTTGACTCGTCCAGCGTGAACAGAATGATGGTTAGCTTGCTTTCGTTGCCGAAGCGGTCAAGCAGCGGGCGCAGATCATCCACGTAGTTGGTCGAGCGGGGAATATCCGCGCCCATGTCGCGGCCATACTTCTCATAGACCTTGCGGTTGTGATTGCGGGTGGCGCCGGGGTGGATCTGCATGACCAAGCCGTCTTCCAGGCTCATCTGCGCCATTTCGGTCAGCATCTGTGCCTGGAAGAGAATCGCCTCATCCAGGTTCGATTTGCCGCTGAGGACCTTGGCGAAGAGCGCTTCGGCCTCGGATTTGGAGAGGTCCGCTGTCTTGGCGGTCAGATGCCCGTGGTCGGTCGAGGTGCAGCCCAGCGCCTTGAAGCGGAGACGCGCCTTGCGCAGCGCGTTCAGATAGCCGGACCATGTGGAGGTGTTTTCGCCGGTCTGCTCGCCCATTTTCAGAATCGACTGGGTGAATCCGGCAAACTCCGGATCAACGACCGGGTCGGGGCGGAAGGCGGGCAGAATCCGCGCCTTCCAGCCGGAAGAGCGGATAGCCTGAATGTCGGCGAGCGAATCGAGCGGAGAATCGGTGGTCGCGAGCACTTCGATATTGAAGCGCTCAAACAGAGCGCGCGGTAAAAACTCCGGCTGGCGCAGCTTTTCCTCGATAGTGTCGTAGTAGAGATCGGCTGTTTCGGCGGAAAATCGCTTCTGAAGCCCGAAAACCTCCTGAAAGACATAATCCAGCCAAATCCGGTTCGGCGTTCCGCGGAAGAGATAGTAATTGCTGGCGAAGATGCGCCAAACCTTGCGCGGGTCCTTCATCTCCGGGACGCCGATCTCCAGCTCATCCAGTGAAACGCCCTGGCTGTAGAGCATCCGGAAAACGTAATGATCGGGCTGTACAAACAGCTTGGCGGGGTTGGGGAAAGACTCGTTTTTGGCGAACCATGCGGCCTGTGTATGCCCATGCGGGCTGATGATGGGCAGCGTCTTTACTCGCTGGTAGAGTGCTTGGGCAATTTTGCGGGTATTCGGATCGGAAGGGAAAAGACGGTCTTCGTGGATGAGCATGGCGAACTCCTTTGCCTTGACCTCGCGGCTGAATGGTCTGACAGGCAGAGAGGTCAGACCACAGTATACACATCCCGACGTGGATCGTTCAGGGGAAAGCAAAGTTTTTCCGGCTGCGGGGCTGCGGGAAGGAAGCCGGCGCCAGAGCGAAATCTGAGTCAACGCACCTTTACCAAGAGTCTTCATCTGTAGCTTTTCTTGATGAAAAAGCTGCTTGCAGGGCGTGCTTCGAGATACACTTGCGCTGGTTTCGTTATAATTTCACTCTATTCCGTGTTCTTTCGGAATGGTCGAGAAGGTAATCTTCATGCCGAGAACGAAGGCGAAAGTCACAGAGACCCATCGCACCATGCAAGTGGTCAACCACATTCGCGCCCTGATCGAGAACGGCACGCTGAAGCCTGGTGACAAAGTTCCCCCCGAGCGCGAATTTGCGCGCTCACTGAACCTGAGCCGCGCAAGCCTGCGCACGGGCCTGGGATATTTGGCCGCCATCGGGGTGATGAAAGTGCGGCACGGCGTGGGAACCTTCGTCGCTGATGGTCCGGCTGAAATCGGTCGCGCCTCGCTCAGCCTGATGGGTGCGCTGCATGGTTTTCAGCCTTGGCAGTTGTTTGAGGCGCGTATGATTATCGAGGGCAATTTGGCCTCCTTGGCGGCGGAACGCGGCAAGGTGGAGCACCATACCGCGCTGGCCGAGGAGGTCGCCGAGATCTTTGCTTGCGTGGACAGCCCCTCCGATTACCTGATTCATGATGTGCTCTTTCACCGCCTGGTTTCGCAGGCCTCGGGCAATCCCATTCTGGCGGCTCTGATGGAGACCCTTACCGCGTCAATGTACGAACGCCGCCGGAAAACTGTGGATCACTCGATTGATTTGCGCGAGTCCGCGCAAATGCACCGCAAGATCTACCACGCCATTCGCGAACGGAAGCCGCAGGAGGCGCGCCGGCTCATGGAAGAGCATCTGCGCATGGCGCAAACCGCTCAGGAGGTGGAAACCTCCTCTCTGCGCAAGACAGCCAAACCCGCTTCCCGTGCGAAGAGCCTGCAGTCTGTTCCGTTCTAGAGCATTTTCACAGTTAGTGTGATGTCATGGGTGCCCCACCCTCGCCACGTTTTTGTTCTTGTGGCTAGGGTGGGATAGCACGATCCCTGCATTACAGAAACTGTGAAAATGCTCTAGAGCATATTTTTTAGGGCCGCCGGACCTCGCTTTTTTGTAGCGCTGTGGCCTCAGTCTTCATGCGGTTCGCAACCCATTGGCTCCCTAAGGTCTGACCAGTGGCTTTGAAATGGTTCCAACAGTATCGTGCAAGTCACTCATTATTAAAGGAATTACAAAAGGCCGTTTCCTCTTTCAATTTATTGCTTGACAGTGTCTAATCCGTTGCTGGACACTGTTCTCGTTTTGTTGGTGGTCTGACCACCGCAGAGTTAGTTCGACAAGGACAGCGAAGCGGGTCGGAAGCCGAGAATGAACGAGCAGTTTTATGGAGGCTTGAATGAGGAGTTTGGCCGTAGAACAACGGTTGGACATGAGTGCAATGCCGAGGAGTCTGGAACAAGGCATCCGGCGCGGCTTTGAATGGGGATGGATGTTGCTTTTGGCCATTGTCCTCATGGCGCCTTGGAGCGCGGATGCGCAGATCGGCGGAACAGCAACGATCCAGGGAACAGTTACGGATGCGACAGGAGCCTTGGTGGTTGGCGCGTCTGTGACGGCGAAAAGCCTGGCGACAGGATCCACGATGACCCGCATCGCAAACAAGGACGGGTTTTATGTGCTTTCACCGCTAGAAGTTGGAAGCTACAAGATCACAGCCAGCGCCCCGGGCTTTGAAAAGCTCGTCCGCGAGAGTATTCACGTAAACGGCATGCAGGTGATGGGGCTTAACCTGACGCTGCAGGTCGGCGCGGCGAACCAGACCGTAACCGTTACCGATGTGCCGCCCGTGCTGGAAACCGAGAATGCGACATTGGGCAGCGTGATGGAAAGCCACGTCTACCAGTCGTTGCCATTGGAAATGGGCAGCCCAGGGCATCAGGATCAGCGGCGCGCCACGGACTTTGCCGCGCTTATGCCCGGCGTTTCAGCCAACATAACTAAAAACGACCAAACCGATGAACCGATGGTCGTCAACGGCAATCCAAACTCCTCCGAAATGTACATTGAGGGCGTTCCTGCCACCTCCGTCAACGTTGCCGGCGACCCGCGCTACATCTGGTCCGCCTTCTCCGTTGAAACGGTCGATCAATTTCAGTTGAAAACTTCCGCCTACTCTGCTGAATATCGTGGCCTGGGCATTGAAAACTATACCATCAGGTCAGCCGGCAACAAGTTCCACGGCAAGTTGTATGACGTAATTCGCAACACCGCATTCGACGCGGCCGGCTTCATTCCAGCGCAGTACCCGGCTAATTATCCGGACGCCAAACTGGCGGGCACATGGTACAAAGCGCCCGAGCATCAGAATGAATACGGTGCTCTGCTTAGCGGTCCCATCTGGAAGAACAAAATCTTCTTGATGGCCAATTACATGGGATTCCGTTTTTCGACGCAGACCACGCCGTCCTTCCAGAGCATTCCCACGGAGCGCATGCGCGTCGGCGATTTCACCGAACTCGGCACGAATATTTACGATCCGATCACCCAAAAGTGCACCACGTCTAGTATCTGCACGCGCACACAGTTTACGGGAACCAGCGCCTATGACGGAACGATTGGATCGAACATCATCCCGTCCGATGAAATCTCGCCGATTGCCAAGGCAATGTCGGCGATGCTTCCCACTCCAACCACTTCCGGCACTTCCAGCAACTACGTCGGCTCCTATATGTGGGGCTTAAACAACTGGTCACAGACGGAACGGCTGGACATTAATCCGTCAGACAAGCAGAAGTTCAGCGTGATCTTCGGCGCTGGCCGTCAGGGCCTTGTCGGCACGTCTGGCTCGCAGTCCACCAACGTGGCGCCGCTGCCCTATAAGTATGCCAAGGTCTATGCTCCCATTACCAAGGATGTAATCTTCGAGCATACCTACCTGATCAGCAATTCCCTGGTCAATCAGTTCAAATACACGGCTATGCAGTATTACGGTCCGGCTGTGAATCCGACGCTGGGCCATTCTGAATGGGCGGCTTCTGGTTTTGGCATTACGGGCCTGCCCACGGGCCAGGCTGCCAGCAGCTTCCCGATTGTCAAGTGGAGCTCGAGCGATGAAGCCCAGTGGGGGCCGCAGGCCTCGTCGGGCGCTGTCACCAACAACTTCACGCTGACTGACAACATGCAGTGGGTTCACGGAAAACATGCGCTGACCTTCGGCGGACAGTACCAGTGGCTTGAGTACAACTACAACGCCGATAAAACCGGAAGCAGCCCTGTGACCTTGACGGCTGCCCTCACGGAAACGGCGAATTTGACGACCACTAAGGGTAGCTTAAAAACTGTGTCGGGCACGGGCAACGATTACGCCAGCTTCATGTTGGGCGCAATGGATAAAGGCACCTACACCCAACTGATGGCATCCGCCCAGGAAACCGGCACCCGTTTCCATCCTTACGCGCTGTACGTGAATGACGATTACAAACTGAACAGCAAGCTGACTGTTAACCTTGGCCTGCGCTGGGATGTTCTGCCGCCTTTCCATGAAGCGCAGGACCGCTTCTCGTTCATGAACCCCAAGATGACCAATATATACACAGGCACATCGGGAGCCTTGCAGATTGCCGGTCATGGAACCAATGGCTGCAACTGCAGCACACCGATTGACACCTACTACAAGAACTGGGGTCCGCGTCTGGGCTTTGCCTATGCGGCAAACGACAAGACTGTAATCCGCGCCTCCTTTGGCATGTACTACGCTCTCGGCGGCGGCACAGGCGGCAGTGCGGTAGCGTCCCAGCCCGACAAGGCGCTGGAAATTGGATTCTCCGCGGCTCCCAGTCCGACCAGCCCCGGTGTTGATCTCCCTGCCTTCTATCTGAACGGCAACGCGGGCTTGCCTGCTACGATGGCCGGTCAACAAGTCTTAAACACCTATAGCAACGATCCGACCAATGTGGCATTTGGTGGCCCCGGCTACACCGTAACCGCTCCTGGAACAGCAACTCAGGGTTCTGGCTACGGAACGTATTACGCGACGAATGCGACTACCACTGACAAGATTTCCTCCACACTTGGCTATCTTGATCCCAAGCTTGGCGGACGCTCGCCGGAGTTTACCGGATGGTCTTTCGGAATTCAGCGCAGCATCACCAAGGATATGACGGCCACGGTGAGCTACGTCGGCAATGAGGGGCATCACCTCTTGGCGACCGGCTCCGAACGCGGCTCCCAGTCCAACCAATTGGACCCGTCGTATCTGACTATGGGCGCGGCGCTGGGCAACACAGCCACAGCCGCCAACCTGACCGCAGCCGGCCTGACTCTGCCGTATTCAACCTTCCCGACTAACCAGAAGATCAGCCAGATGCTGCTTCCTTTCCCGCAGTACGCGGGCGTGTCTGACGAGGTTGGCTCGGTTAGCAACTCCAACTACAACTCGCTGCAGCTCTCCATCAACCAGCGGCTCGCTCATGGCCTGACCATGATGCTGAACTACACCTTCAGCAAGAGCATTGACAATGCCGGTACTTTCCGCTCCGGCTATGCAATTCCCGCCGCTGTCAGCTCGGACGGAAAGGCCTACGCACAGGGAAAGGCCGACCGCTCGCTCAGCACCTTTGACCAGCGTCATAATGTGACCGGCACCGCCACCTACGACCTGCCCTTCGGCAAGGGGCACATTGGCGCGGATAACGCCATTGTGCGCAATCTCGCCGGCGGATGGAGAATTTCCGGCATCTTTACCTATGTTGCCGGCAACCCCTTGACGATTACGGGAAGCACCTGCACCGGCGTTTCTGGACAGGGAACCTGCATGCCAGCCTATGCCTCTAATTTCACCGGTAAGGTGCGCATCAACGGTGCATGGGGACACGGCGCCAGCAGAACCAATCTGGGAAAAATCCAGTACATCAACCCAGACGCCTTCGCCCTGACCGGTACCGGAGGCACGCTCGCCAATCCCTATGTGATTGGCAGCATAACCCGCACCGCGCCCTTTGGCCTGCGTGGACCCGGCAACTATAACATTGATGCTAGTGTCCGCCGGACCTTCGACCTCTGGAACAGGGCGAACATGAAGTTCATATTTGAGGCAAACGCCTTCAATGCGCTCAACCATGTCTGGTTCGGCAGTACGTCCACCAACGCAACAGGGTCAATCAACCAGGTCTACGGCAACAGCAACTTTGGCACCGTGGCCGGACAAGCAAACACCCCGCGCGTCTTCCAGTTCGCGGGTCATCTTACCTTCTAAGAAGCTATTTGCTACTTAGTCAACCGGAGGGGCTGGGAAACCAGCCCCTCCGCTTTTTCCAGTGGACTCATTGATCCGGCCCGGTAGTATTGACACAAAATTGGGTGCCCCACCCTAGCGACGCCCTTGTTTTTGTCGCTAGGTCTCTGACAGCTTAAAGTTGTACCAACCCTGGGTGCCCCACATCTCGATTTTGAGATGTGGGAAACCACGAACTCAAGGTACTTCTTCATCC